>Ga0157364_1000155_pt1 | contig 34261 bp, 15 predicted proteins | sample AttsexASBM2_FD_111476 | JGI IMG/M metagenome (GOLD analysis project Ga0157364, IMG submission 111476) | Fungus gardens microbial communities from leaf cutter ant in Ribeirão Preto, State of São Paulo, Brazil - Atta sexdens ASBM2 | ecosystem: Host-associated > Fungi > Mycelium > Unclassified ...
GAAACAACAAATGGAAAGTTTCACATCTTTGTAAATAAATTCATATAACCGAAAATAAGTTTATATTTACGCAGACTGAAATACTCGAGAAACTACCGTTATCACTGTTTGAACCCGCGTGTGTGTGAACTTCTTACTTGCCCGTCGTCGTGTGATGGTAGTCGGCAGTCTGGTGGGTGCGTGGATGTTGCGTGAGAGTGCGTCGCCGATGAAAGAGCCACAACAGATGAAAGGAAAAAAAAAAACACAGATAGAAAGAGAGTTTAGAGATGCTAATCATGTTCTCGGAGATGAGAATCCGTAGTACGTCATGTGTGCTTTCATAACGAGCATGTGAGCTTTGCAGCGACTAACCCGATCGAGAACGGCGGGTCCGAGTATCTTGGCCCAAGTCTAGTCTCGAAAAGCCCGGAAGCCCGGAAGCGGAATTATCCCCGGAACACAGAGTGAGAACCGCAGTGTTGCACTTTGTCAGGTAGTGAGAGGAAGCCGCCTTACTACATTTTATTACTCTGCGTCTCTGTTTTATTTTTCTTTGATTTGTCCATCCCTTCTTTTTGCGAATCTGTGCTGTTGTTTGCTCTCTTTGAAAAAGTCGACGTTTCCGAGATCGTGCCGAGATTCATTCGTGTGTCCCGGCAACACGATAAGAGCGACACGGAGCCGTCGGCGAGGGGCGTGCCAGCGTGCCGCTGGTACGTCTGGGTCCCGCAAAACGTGACGGCAAGCACAAAAACCGGCCCCGCGCAATACGTGAGGCCCTACATCCCCCGTACGAAGGGTAGCGAGCGGCGAGCGGGCCGAGCGCAAAATTAAGAAAGAAAAAAAGAAAGAAAAGCGAAAAAATGCGCAATCAACTACAAAAAAAAATCAACCAGAAATCTTATCTTTTTTACTCTCTTTTTCTCTATTTCTTGGTGGTCTTGTCTGTGTATACAGAACGCGATCCGCACCAATCTATCATTGCACAAGTGTTTTGTGCGCTATGAGGACGACTTCGGGTCATTCTGGATGGTGGACGACGCCGAGTTCGTAAAGCGGCGGCATCTGTCCCGCGGCCGCCCCAGGAAATATGACCCAACCCCATCACCCACTCCACCCCACCTCTCCGCACAGTAAGCACTACCACTTTTTAGAATTCTGCTGGCTGGCTGGCGCGACGTTCTGACCTTACCGCGGTACTTTTTTATGAACGCGGCGACCGGGACGTTTTCGCTTGGTCGTTGTCTACAAATCGAACCACTAAATGGGCTTTACAACCTGCTGCCTTTGAAAGTTTTTGTGCACACTTGCTCCGCGGATGTGCACGGTTGCAGCTGTTACTGTTATATTGACGTAACGACATGCCCTTTGGAATAAAAAAATTTGCTTCGAAGCAGCGCAAATCTATTTCGTCATTTTTCTATATTAAACTGTACAAGATAAATGAAAGAAACTTTAATGTGTGTAACATGGATTAACGTGAATAAAACGAGATATGTATAATTAAAAAATAATTATAAATTTTAGAAAATATTTGTTTGATTTATTCAATATTTTAAAAACAAAAATGTTTTATATTCTATGTTTTAATTTAATTTTGATTAATTTTACAATGTGTTTGTGCAAACAATTTGGATTACAACACGCTCAGTTAAGATTTTTATAGATAAATTTCTCTTCATAAATTATAAAAATTTTTATTGATTAAATATCTTTTTTAATTATTTATTACGATGCTAACAGCTGCAATTATAGATGCGAGAATCAATTCGGATTAGTTAAATTCTATACCAATAAACACAAATGTCAATAAAATATCTTTATAGCAAAATTTCTTCCATTTTTAAGCTATATCGCGATACAGTTTGAAGTATCAATAACAGATTACGCCAAGGCAGCAGGAAATAGCTCCATGCAGTTTGTCCAATCCCTCTGGAAATAATTTCCGCATCATGCCTGCCTCGAGCATCTTTATTAAAGTTCCGATTCCTTTAAAAACTGGACAGTAGTATCATCCCATTCTTATCTTGCTCGTCCATTTGTTATAAGTGTACAATTTATTCCAATTTTTTAGGACGTATAGTCTAAACCATTTAGGCAATTGCATAAGTATAAAACATGTAAAATTATTATTAAAAATTAAAAAATATTTTTATTTTTATTTTTAAATTTATTTATTTGATTATAAACACATGTCGTTGGCAAATATAAATAAAATTAAATATAATATTGAGATTTGTAAAGAAAAAATTTATTATACGATTTAAATTTTACATAGACTCATGAAATATATTTTTGAATATATTTTGATCATTTTAAATTTATTTTTTATCAAAACATTGAAACAATTATTTTAAGATAAATATAGACAGATAAAATAAATTGTTTTATGTGTTATTGTTTAATATGTTAAATGTGAATTTGAACAGAGATTTTATTTGTATTTTAATTGTCAAAAACAGTTAATGTTTAGAATTTAGAAAAAAAGAAAGTTTTTAGTCTAAATAATAAAACACTAGTTCTAATTTGGTCAAAGAATATCTATAAAAGATCGATATTTTTTTTCTTCGTACTCTAAAAATATAGAATCTTGTATTTTGAAAGACATGTAAATTTTGCACACTTTTGCAAATGACGTCCAAGAGTTCATAGGATATCCCCGTATACGTCACTAGTATTGTAACCCGAGGCTCTTGCACTCCGTGATAGCTTGAATCCTGCACGGTCCTGCAACACCCCAACAACAGGACGATTGGCCAAAGTTGCCGGATTTCCAATATGTTTATTAGTTGCTCGCATGGATTACCATGAATCCCTAATGTTTGTTTCCTGATTAAGCTCTAAACTATCCCACCCACTTTGAAAACACTGCTTATAAACGTATGACGCTTAATGTAATGCTATTTGCGTAGCGTCTCGTGTGAAAATGGTGTGTTTCTGCGGGCAAGCGTTCTTTTGTGTTCAAGTTTTGCTTCCGTTTCTTCCTTTGTTCTGTTTATTCTTTTGTTCCCTCATAATAGTAGAGAATTACTTTTCTCTTCTTTTGATCGTAGAATTGACGTTAATAGAGGTTTGTCATATTTTACGTTCGTTATTTTTATTATTTGATTTCTACAGTGACGTAGCAGTATAGCATTCTGGCGAAGTTCTGTTTCATCAATTTTTATTTGATGCAATTTTCTTTGCAATCTGTTGCGATTTTCAACTATAAGTATGCAAAATATGCGGATGCAAATCTAAAAGTTCTTCAACTTTGCAATTTAACTTGTTAAATTCGTCTTATAAAAAATCTTATCTTTTCATTTAATGGTTAGTAATAAGACTATTTAAAGTAAATATTAAACAAAGATTTTTAAACAATTGAAATATCAAAATAGAAAGAAAAATATTAAAAATATTAAATATTAATTTTCAGACAAAACAACATTTCAGTAAATTATATGATATTACTGATGCTAAAAGAAAATTTGGAAATACTTTTTCACAAATTTAAAAAGTTTTAAGTTGAAATGACGAATGCCATTTCAAGACAAATAAAGTTAAGAATCGCAAAATGAACTTTAGCATCTTACATCATGCTTCCGCAATGAGCGAATGATTTGAGTGAATATGTACGTCAGGGCTACTCGCGCATGTGTAAATTGTGTATACTAGGCGTTACAATTATAACCTCGGGTGGAATTCTTCGATCTTCATCGTTGCGACTCGTCTTGTATCACAGGTACCATGTGGACTCAGTATAAAATTTCAGTAATATTTAATGATAAAATTCTCGGAAATTTTTACTTATTAATCTTTAATACTTTTTAAAATTTTATCTACTTTTACTCAATCTCTCTTTAACTCTTCTCTCTCTCTCTCTCTCTCTCTCTTTCTCTCTCTCCTTTTCTCTCTTTCTCTATCTCAACTTTCCACTTTTCTATCTCTATCTTCATCTATCCTTTTCTATTTTTCTCATATTCAGCGCTCCTTGTTGCTTGATAAACGGTCTCAGGAAATCTTTTTTCTCATCTTTTTCGCATGCATTTTAAATCTCTCGTCAAATTTTCCGACGATATACGCTAAGACTAAGTATATTTACCATTATTTGACGGTAATCGCAAGAAATACAACGAACAGCGTCTCTTCACAAATCGTCGGGAAGAAAAGGGCGATTGTTGTGCAAACAAGTATTTACTAAATGACTTGCGAAGTAACAAAAGTAAATGGTAAGCTCAGGTAACCTGGTGACCGTTTATAAGTACGTTTGTTTCGAAACTGATATTATGTCACATATTAAAAATGAATGGAAAAAAGAAAAAGAACAAATTGATATTTTATTTATAAAGTTTCGAGACGGGAGCGCTTTTTTTTAAATATTCTCTTTGTAATTTTTATCTAATCTCGCTCAATCACCAATGAGACGAGTGCGGTGGACAAAAACGATATGAGGCATGTAAGTAGGTAAGAGTATCTGGATACTTTTTCGCTCTTTTTTAATCTCTTTTTGATATTTATATGTATTTTACATTTTTCATATTTATATAATTCTCTTTGTCTCTCTTTCTCTGTCTCTTTCTCTCTCTCTCTCTCTTTTTCACTTTTACACCTCTTTCTCTTTCTCTCGCTTTCTCTATCTTTCTCCTTTTTGTCTTTAATACGTCTACATATCTACCACTCCAATTCACGCAACATACAAATACATGGTCATCATACACTCAACTTTTATATACTCCCCCTTCTCTATCAGATCCATCCCAACATTGACACGATTAAAGAAAACTCATACACGCGATTGGTTTCAGGAAATATATCCTCACAGTCGAATTTCGAATACTATTAATATACTTTTTTCTGTCAATATCTAGGGGTGTACCGTCAAAGAGCCCAACGCTGACGCATAGTCCTACTATGTACGGTGATGCGCTTAATGCCAACCTGCAGGTAACTATTAATAATTAACTACTAGAATATGAAAACTCTTATGAACTTTTGCAATTTATTGTCTTAGTCGAATAATACGCTATGCATTAAAATAAATCAATGTTGTGACGAGATGAATAATTTAAATGTATACATAATTTAATTAAACATATTATATAGTTTATTATATAATTTATACATATTAATTAAATGATTGAAAGATTCGCTAACAGTTTACGAGAATCTATTTATATTCTTTTGATAAATTACTAGTTATGTCAAATAGAAATACAATTATGTTAGCTATATAAACAGGAAGTACAATTATTATTCTTTCTTAAAATAACTAATGCGTAATATCTAAGTGAGATTAGCATTTTGGTAACTAGATCAGTAATAACTAACCATCTAATGCAATTTGAGTATTTCCAGGCACTCGGGGAATCTAACATGGGATTTTTGAATCCAATGTGCACGTCAACAGCGACAAGTCCTGATAAGGAACATGTGTTACCTCATAATGACTTGATGTAAGTGACCAGTTCATCATTAAGTATGTCATTCGTTCATTTCTCGAAGATTCTTCAAGCAATACGTTTTATTAAATATCGATCAATGTTATTCGAGTTCTTGTAATAACTTTTTTTCGGTACAAATCTGCATTTGTGCCCCTATATTTTCGGAATGTTGTTTCAGCTTATAATAATATTGCCGAAACACGCGCCTAGAATCTTTTATTTATCCGACATCGCGAAATTTGTTTTATTCACGGACATATTTATGGACGATTTATATACGATCCATTTCGATCGCACGCATAAAAGCCGTAAAAATACCCTTATCCGCGCGATTCTTCCGCAAAACACAAACTATTCGTTGCAGCTTGACAAACCGCATGAAACAACCGCGGTAATGAAACAATATCGGAAAAGCGAAATCGTTATTCTCCCGTTAGCCGTGTCGCTAAAAAAAATATATCGCTGCGTCTGTCGCGCTTTATGAAATATATATCCCGACACACACCCGGCGAACGCTTTCGCAAGTTTTCCACTCATAAGCGTACACAACACGTTCGTGCGTGTCGTCGATTCAACAGGTCGCCGCTGGATGAACCGGCCGTGCACATAAAGCAGGAGAGCCAGAGTCCGGAAGGAGGGAAGCACCCGAGATTAATAAAGCGCGAACTACCGGACGGCCCCATGGAGCAAGAGACGGAGGAGGATCAGACGGACGAAAGAGAATACTCTGAGAGCCACGGCCACGACTCCGGCCAGGACGAGGATATAGCGGAGGACCTGTCGATGGCGCCCGACATAATGATCCCGGAGGATCAAGTCGAGGCGTAGTATCGCCCCGTCATAATGAACCGATAAAAAAACGAGATGTATACAGGATGTGTCCCGTTTGTTCGGCCACACGAAGAGAGGAGCTCTTTTACGTTGACCAGGATAGAGTAGAGAACGAACGTAAAAGAGCGGAAGAGAGAACGGGGTGCGAGTAACAGAAGCAGAGATTCTCAAGAGGACGACGAAGGCCCTCCAGGACCACCCACCTCCTCCACACTCCTCCTTCGTACGAGTTACCCCTCAACGTATCATATCTGATGCCGCGACGTTCTAAAAGGCGGCTTTAAAGTAACGAAAAAGGAGCCAATCGAATTTGTGAAAAAAGGACACTATCGGTTAAGCGACGACGATGATGAGCAGTACTACCGATGATGTCAGCGTGGACATCTGATGCTGATAGCATCGTAATCTCGGCGATATTCGGGAGCGATCCTTCGATCCATATCCTTACTCAAGCAATTGCGAACAACGATGTATTTTATTTTTCTTTCGATCTTTTTTCTGTTCCGCGGTTATATCTAATAGACACGTATATATAAATATATACATATATCTTTCTCTTTCTTCTTCTTTCCTCTCCTCTCCTCTCTCTCTCTCTCTCTCTCTCTCTCTCATGTACATTGAATTAGAAATTAATATAGCGACGATAGGGCACTGTGCAAAGCGCGCCATGCGATCGGCGCGTCTTACCGGGCGCCTCGGAAACGCGACAGGAAGTACCCTTCACCGGAGGAACCGATGCAGCTTCGCGATTATGCATTTCGTGCTATAGAAACAAAACATGACAATGGCAACTCTAGCAAAATTTTTAAACCTTGCGTTATACCCAAGTGATAGTAATGTAATTTTATCAAACGATTAAAAATATATATGTATACTTTATATAATTATATATAAATTAAAAAGACGCGAAGCTGTTTCTATTCTATACGATGCAATACTTTATATTTTGTGTTTCGAAAAAGTCAAATTGTTTTTGTTTCAATCACAAATGTGATTATCTAATAATTTACATGACTATGAAAACAGTATACAATGCGAAATAAATAACGTGCCATGTTTATCGATGTATTTAATCTGTTATTCGACTTTTTCAAAAACACAATTCTTAAGAAGCAACGCGCGGTTCCGCCGGAGAAGCGAATCGATCGGACAGTCCAACGGGATTGAATCTAGGAAATAAATCGATGAAGCCGTGATGGTGGTGGTGGTGGTGGGTACGTACGGGAGCGACTGAGTTTAGTCTTTAAGCATTCGCCCAGCGAACGAAGAGCATTGTGTTATTCGTGATTAAGCGGGTCCTCCTATCTTTCAAAGAGGCCTCAGTATCAGACATACACATTCAAAATATATACACACACACACACACACACACACACACACACACAACACACAACACACAAAACACAAATACATCATAAACTAAGAATCGCATCCGTGACGAGACCGGATGCGTCCCGGCGTACCCGTCCGCTACACTTGGTAGCACTCTGTATAGTCTAGCGAAGTTGATCGTAAGTAGTTTCGTATTCATTAAATGGTAATTAACGGTCAAAGAAAAAAAAAAGAAAACGGTCAGGAAGTGGTCGATGTTTGTAAATGAGCGCTACGGCGACACGCGCGCGTGCAACGATCTTTCAAATTACTTTCCGATCGAGCCGGTCAGGAATCCGCGATGCAGAACGATATTATAGGTATACGTAGCTCCGCGACACGATCGATGACACTCGAGCGAACGGGGATAAGTGGGAAGATCGCTAACGCGACGTTTTATGTTTAACATATACACCACACGGCAAAACGAAATTCCAGATTTGACGCTAGCATCTCGATGATTTTTTTTTGTACGATATATAAATATATGTATTTAACTTCATCGTTTCTAAGGTATAGGATAGACTCAGCACCGTGGCGAGATGGTGCTTTTCAAGTTCAATGCATTGAAAGCTAGTATTTCAATTGTCTTGGACAATTAACATAAAAATTTCGAGTTGTTAGGTATTACGCGTTCAAGAAGATTATATTATAGTTATTAGCACTTCCTTCTGTGATACGTGACGAATATATAGTAAGACCACTATATTTAATTATATATATACATATAATTAAGGGACTTATACATATATATCTATACGTTACAAGTCGTTTTTGGTTGCTAAGTCTATTGTATATCAACGTTTCCAATCAATTACAGGCAGTTAATGTATGTCACGCTATTGAATCGAATGTCGAAAAAAAATATTGCATAAAATGATGGCAAGATATCACGTTAATGATCTCCCTACTTCTCTAAGCATGAAGTCTATAAATAAATTAAAAAGGTACTATGCATATACACATATATTAATACGTATACGTATCGAAATTGTAAGGAATTAGATGTCGACAGTCCTTTCCATCAAACTTTCCCCCATCCCCCGTCCAATCCTAGTCCTATTATATGCACACCGATCGAGGCCAGTAGTTTCTTCTTAAGAGCGCGGTCTCCAAATCCCGAAAGACACAAGTATAGAAAGCGCGCTCACATCGGTACGGCGAGCACTTTAAATTGTACGGAGTCTACCGACACGAGTAATTCGATTTTTTCTTCATCAGTATTTTTTGGTCTCCATATATATTTAACGAGAAATATTTGTCGAGCTTAGAAGCTAGTTTAATTGCCACAAAGCACCCGTATCATTTCTCTGTGCAATGACTGAAGACGGAAAGCGTAGTTATACTTTATTTATTAGATCGTAACGATCAGATATGTGCAATTTGGAAAATTATTTGCAAGGAATTTTTGATGCAAAGTAGTTTTTTTGTATGAAATATTTAGTTTGGAGTTGAAGAGAGTAACTTCGTAGCGTCTCTTGTCGCAAATCTTATAGGATTTTAAAAAAATTAGTTTGGAAGGATCTTCCTCTTCATTTGATATCTATTATAGTTCCACTTTTATTTATTATAATTATCTTAGTTTCAGTTGTAATTCCAGTTAACAATTCTAATTTTATTGCATATGGCAATAATTGATGTTTCAGTGCACTTATACTGTAAGTAGAATGCGAGAATTTGTGAAGTTTCAAAATGAGCCATTTTTTAGATGAATAAATAACGTTAAAACACAGTTTTTGAGAATTGCTTTGACAAAATTGACAAGTTGTTTCTCTATGTCATCTAGATGATATATATATATTTTTTATTATTATTGTTGCGAAGAAAATAACACATCTCGGACCACAATTTGGATCTTAGACATTAGAACTCACATTAGATCTTACATTAGAAAAAAACTCACAAACTTTCGCACTCTAGTTATAACTGTTATAAGATACAAGAAAAGACAAATGTTAAATTTTATTGATGAATAAATATATTATATTTCGTCTCTATTCATCAGTTTAAGCAGGTGCCGTTTTCTTATTTCGAGAAATTGAATTATAATTACAAGAAAATGTACGAATTAAAGTATTTCAATAAAAACAATCAAATAAAGTAAGAAGATACAATATTAATATGATACAAATATTATAAATTTTATATTTGAATTTGAAACTTTCGACAGTCAAATTGACTAGACATGCACATGTAATAAATTTTTTCTATAAGTTGTCTGCAATTCTATTATCATCATGATTTTTTATATATACATTGCATATTTGTAATATATATATATATATATATATATATATACATCAGTAACTTTACACGATTATTACAAACATTGTTTTATTATTTTAAAAAAACATTAAAGAAATATTTTTTATTTTTTGCAATTGTAATACTAAATATTATTATTTGCCGAACATTGACAAAGTAAAACATTGCAAAATTGCATAGCTTTCGCGTTTCAAGTTATAAGTAATTTCAAATCGACACGGCCAAACTTTAACAAGACATACATATCTGCGTTGTGAGGCTTGACAGATTTGTCGTTGAATAATTTAAAACACGAAATTGATATTTGCATGTACTTGTCCTGAGTGTAAATCTCTGCAGGGTTAAGGAATAATTAAATCACACGCATATAGAAGGAAAGACAAGCGTAAAGAGCGAGAGAGTATGCGAGGTGTGTATGTGTGTATGTCTGTTATTTTTGTGCGAGCATACCGTAAACGTTTGGCAATCACCTGGTTCACCGATGAAATTTTACGAGGTTCAGTGCCGTTTGGGCTTGCTTTCGCGTATGGTACTATTAATAATCTAAGTCTATATGTATTATGTATAATGTGAATTAAGAAAACTTGACACACACACACACACACACACACACACACACACACACACAAAACACGCACGCACAAACACACACTCGCGCGCGCGCGCGCACATACACATGTATGACATAGAAGACTCTCCTGTAAATAATTAAACTCATCGAGGCATTAGGAATTTGCGCATACGTCATTCACGGACGGATGATTCTGCCGATATCGCGGACTGTAAGCGCGTATATATATGTGTGCATGTGTGCGCATGGATGTAATTGTGTATGCGAGTGCACGCGTTAATTACCCGTTAACCCCGTAATCCCGTCTGCATTTAATTTCGACTCTTGAAGTCTCTCTCGATGTTCTCGAGAGGATAATTCGACGGAAGACATTTTCTCGTTTTGCCGGGTGAACGTTCGTCACGTCGCGGGGAGGAGCGGGGCCTGACGACCGGATAATTTATAATTGATAATCGGTTAATTGATCAATCAAGCGCCGCGTCGCGTGACGTTTTGGGCGGGCTCGCGAAACGCGTATCTGCTGCTGAATCTTTTGTATTATGACAAATGTTACACGTCCCCTCAGATGCTTTATTTTTAATGTTTTTCCTTTTCTTTTTTGTTATGTTTGTTAATGAGGGCAATTTGGATTTATGTACGCGGGCATTGCGATCGATTAGTGCGCATTCGAGCGAAAGATTATTTCATTATTTTGCTTACACGATGTTGTAGAAATTATAGCTTTTAATCGTACCGCCTAGAACTTTGCAAAACGCTCGAAAAATAATTGTCGATAACGAACTCGATAATCAATCACCGATGCATTACCTAGTATTTTATTGCTTCCCTTTGACGAAAGCAACGACGGTTCTGTGCAATCATATCAGATAGATCGAAGTATCCAACATGAACAGTGCCAAATCGATGCTGATGTTTGTTTATTTAATAAAAGAACTAAGATAGTCGGTTAAAAATGTTCGTGTTCTGAAGAAAACTACTGTTAAATAAAAAAAAATTTTGTTACGTTCATTTTCTGCTATGAAGGTGCTAGAGAAATTCAGTATATCACGTTGACAAAATGAAGTGATAATTCATCATATTTTGTGGAATAAATTATTGTTATACATTGATTAATATACGAATATTGCAATTTCGATATATTGTATATATGTGATCGAGATGGACATGTTCATGACAAATTTCATCGCGTTCCATTCAATATTCTCACGGGTGCGTAACATACATCGTAAAAATTCCCATCAAATAAAATATTCCCTCGCAAGCAAATCAAACATGTTAGAAGGACGTACAAACAAATATGATTTTTAACGTAAAATAATGTATTTATAATCTCTGGCAAAATTGTAGAAGATAATTATCTACATATTTTTCGTTTCTTCATTTATATATATAATTAAAAGTAATTTGCAAGGAAAGAAACAAGGAGGTTGTTATCGCAATTCGAGCTCACGCAAAGAAGTAAATTCTATGAAGGATGACCGTATAATCGATCGAATAGGATACCGCCGGCATAAATTGAAAATTATTGCATTCTCCTACAATGTTTATTGTCTGGATTACTTTGTTAAGTATTTGTATGATAAGTTGCCTTGTAAAAATGTATCGATTTTACTAAGAAATTAAATGTGTTACTGAAAGAAAACTATGCACGATTTCTCTCCAACTGTTCTTATCAACCTCCGGTCTTTACATTGGGAATGGTAATAGACGGAGCGTAGTAATAACCGATTAAGTAGTATAATTGTAAGTACCGATGAATTTATATAATTTTCACCGTACTTTCTTTGGATAAGACTGACATCGTTTGTATAATGCTTGATAATCCCGTTAGACGTATCGAGATTTATATACGTAAATTAATGTATCTAGGAAAATATATATATGTCTAGATTGCAGAAAGCACTTATATCATACTGTAAATAATGAATTTACGAAATCGCATTTTCTAGTTCGACATAAGCGTTAGTAATAAGATCCTAGCTGATATAGAATTATCTTGAAAGAATATACTTATATAAATATATATATATATATATATATATATATATATATATATAAAATAAAAAATCCATATATAAAAGAAATTCTAAGCTCTTAAAAATTCTGTTTTCAAATTCCCTGTTAATACATTTAATAATGGGAACACTTCGTGTGTGTTACTTGTCATCTTTTGGTATGATTCTATTTTTTTTCAGTCTTTATCATTCTTATATAATTATAATATCTGATATTGATCTGTAATTTTCGTGTAGCTATCTTTGACTACATCAAAATACTTTTTCTAAATATACATCATAATGAGAAGACTAATCTAAATTTTCCACGTTCCATAATTAGTATAGTTAGCCTAATTTTGAATTTCATTTATGTCACATGTAATCACAGTGATATTTAAACTGAATGGAATATCATTAATTGTATTGAATTAAAACGCTGAGTTTATGCAGCAGCTAGTTATATGCAGCAGTAACAGTTAAATGACGAATATGAATGTCGCACATAATATTTAAACTTATACAATTAATGTAATAATTAGTTTAGTTATAATTAATTCAATGCAGTAAGCGGATATTGTAAAAAAAACTGTTGTAATATAATTTAATTATCAATTATACAGTTACGTTGAAAAATGAATAGTGAAAAATTTGGCAACAAGAAAAAGATAAATAAAAACTTAATCCACAGTTGAAGTATTTTCATCCATATCTAATAACATATTATTATAATTATAAATTGAAAAAAAAAATTATAATTTAATTGCAAACAATATATAGCGAGATTTTCGTAAGACTTAAAAATTTTTGGTTTCATTCTATTAAAATGCAACAGTGATGTTATGTTTTAATTAAATTAGACAGTATTAATTTTATGGTATTAGACAAGGAATTTCTTCAGATCATAAATGTGTTCACACAACAAGTATGGAATAAAAAACTTTTAATTCAAGCTGAATCATTTCGACGCGCAGTTTAAAGGACTACATACGTAGTATATCAAAAATTGACGAATAATCTTAACATTGAAAACCAGTTTGACCGTTAAAAGCTTTATTCCATACTTGTTATTAATTTTATAATTTACAATTATTTTAATATTTTGTCATATAGATTATACGATAATTTTTCTTCTGTTTCTGTATAATTGTTTTTCAAGTTATTTATTTGTTTTTGGATCATTGCTTCTCTCTTTTTGGCAAAATTTCGGTAATGGTTTGCATAATATTTATTTATTATTGCTAAAATATTCTGTTTTATTTATTAAAATCGTTTACATAAATCTAAATTGTTAATATAACGTATTTACAAAATACGTTAATATTACATTTACAAATCAAATCAAATGGAGTATTTCATAAAAATAATTATAGATTGTAAAAATTATTATATATTTATAATTATAGAATTATATCGTAGTTAACATTAAGAGTTAACATTGATCGAAAGCTGAATATATATCGTAATACGTAAGTAATTTCCAAGTTTTAAGCAAGCTAAATCCATGGCAATTATTGCTAATATTAGAAAAGCCGATTTGTCTAATTTTTATTTGAAAGAATAACATTGCTTTCACTTTATCACATACAGTATGTCGCAGTGAGCGATTGTCAAACTTTCCGCAGGCAGAGCAACAATGTTATATTATATTATAACTGTGTGTGTGTATGTGTATGTCCACTTACCACTACTCTTAGATTATGACGTTACAAGCGAAAAAACATACAATAAAAATTCTTGCAAATTTGAATAAAAATCTTTTTTCAATGAAACAACATTTACAATTAATATAGAATAGAACTTATAAAATATGCCGAAAATTATCTTGTTTCGGGGAGAAATTAAATTATGTATGTACATATTTCTATATTATTCTTCTAATTGTATTTCTATTGTATATATTAAATTAATTTTATAGTGTGTCATAGCTGTGAACATTATTTCATTTTTTTTACATATATATATATGCATAATTTATTTTTATAGATACATGATTATTTATTAATTAATGAAACAGAAGGAGTTTTTGGTATATATTAGGTGTGGGAAAAAGTTCGTGGCATTTTTCCCGTTAAATGTAATAGGAAAAATGCCATGAACTTTCTCCCATACCTAATGTATAATATATATAGGTATCTTCATTGTATATTCTTCTTGCTTTTGACGTCACGATTTGAAATAGCGATAGTAAGTGAACAGGAGTCTTAATATAATGTACAATAACAAAGATATTCTATTTTATATTGTTATATAAAACTCATCTTTTAACTTCTTATGCCCATTTCCAATGTACATTAACTTTAATCTTGGTTCAACTTATTCCTCGTTTTTTTTCTAGTTCTAAAGATTAGAAAAAGACGAAGTCTAGACTAAGTTGAACCGAGATTAAAGTTAATCTACATTGGTAGAAATGGGCATTAGTGAGTTAAATCTTGCTTAGACGATTACCTGCAGCTGCTATTACAGACTAGACATTTTTCAAGAGCTGCTATAGTAAGAAAATCGTTAATATAATGATTGCGAATGATTCGCATAATTTATAAATTATTTGTTTGTTTTTACCTAGTGAAAAATAAATTATAGAAATTTATCTATATTGTTGGCAAATAGAAAAAAATTCGTCGGAATGCTAAACTGTAAATTTATTACAATCATCCATTATTTTTCTGACTATCTATATCCCGCAAGTGATTAGATAATAATTCCCATTTCGATGTCCATGGAGGCTTGTCTAATCCTTGAGTGTTAACTTCTTCTATCAAATTCATCAGGCGAATGAAGAATTCATTGAGCTTACCAGCGGTACCACGTCGCAATTTCTGGAAATGTTTATCTGAAATCCAAGTTTTAACAATGTCAAAAACCTATTTATTTCTATATTAGTATTAATCTGTTTAATAGAAAGCGACAGAACAACAAAAGTTAGTATCTATGAGTCTGTGTTTCTTACAGTATCGTCATAAAGATTATCGATATTGAAATATAAATAGGATAAAAGCGGACTGTGTTGGACAAATCGATATTTCTGGGGATTGTGATATGACGCAAATAAGGTATAGAACTGATGGATAGGATACAATTATACCACGTGTCTCTAAACATCAAATATTATTTTTGGGGACTATTTTAAAGATTATTATTCTGATTACATAATTTTGCATAATGTGACACTTATTGTATTATATACAATATTAGCTAATAAAATAATTGTTAATTAAAAATTGTCAACAATTAAAAAATTCACATACGTGGGGGATGAAAATAATTTTTGATCCAAATTGTTTGCTGCGTCAGTGCCGCCATTAGCCTTTTGGTAATTAAACTCTGGCTTTCAGCTGTCACAGGTCTTAAGCGAGTAATGAACCGCAAAAGATATTCTAATAAGTATCTTGTACAAACAGATAGTTTTTCAAGGCATCGCTGCGGCTTTGAACTCCACACGACAATGAAACTAAGGCTGTCAACATCAAGAAGAGGATGCTTCAGATTTTCCAACCATTCGAACAATAATGCTGATAATAACTCTAAATTAGTTTCCAATTCTAATCGCTGCCAAGCAGTACATCGATGATTTAAGTCACTCTGAAAATATATTTTTCATTTTCTTACTATTAACTTAACGTTATTGTTTATTGTAACAATGCATTATGAACAGATTATTAAATAAAATATCAGACAAATTATTACTATATGTTATTATTTATGTTATTATTACTATACGTTATTACTATACGTTATTATTTATAGTTAGTATTTATATAATTTTCTATAATTGAATATTATTATGTTATTTACATTTTTTTAACAATTGCTTTATGCTATTATTTTGCAAACCAAGATAAAAACATTTCTATTTTTCTTTTAAAATTTTAATTATTATTTCTTAATTCAACATATATTCGATTTAGATATTGCTATAACTCCTGTAAGATACGGTAATGTATGTGTGCGCGCGCGCGCGCGCGCGCGTGTGTGTGTGTGTGTGTGTGTGTGTGTGTGTGTGTGTGTGACTTAAAGACACAAAAATTATGTCTTTAACATAACTAGGATTAATCATAATAATTGCAATTTGATTGCAGTTTTAAAAATAGAATTATACATTCATATTACACACATAATACATTCGCGTTGTATGCCAAATTGATTCATTCTGTCAGTAAGCATATAGCTCATACTATTCGTTATTTATGATTCTACAGCCAACTGTAAGCATTGGCATTCAAGCAATTGTATACGTTTGAAGTAACTGAATGAATGATTTGTATATATGTAGTAATTAATGTACACGCTGAAAATAGTAAAGTGTCTAAATTTTTTATTGATAAAATATACCTGATAATTCTGCAAACGTTTCTTTATAGGATTAGGAAGTGAAACACTATCTCTGATGAGCGCTTTGATAGTTTCTTCGGCCGTCACTCTTTCATAATCATTACGGGAGACGCTTTTCAAATCCATGTGCGACTGAATCTCTTTGTAACAGTCGTTATCAAGCAGATCCTGATCATGAATGCCATCGCCTAAGACATCATCCACGCAACTGTCGTCCAGACCTGTCACAGTAAGGTCTATTGTAAGATGTGCACATTACTTTCATAGCGAGATATCATCGAAATAAATATCGATGATACCATCGAAAAAGCCACATTAAAATTTGTTAATACCTGGAAATGTAGAGTCACAGGAAGGAGTATCTGGTGATATACAAAATACGTCACTCAATCTTCCTATATCATCACAGGTATCTCGGGACGAACCTTGACTACTACTGCACGCTTTTGTGAAAGCTAAAATATATAATATATAAATAATATATAATATATAATATAAATAGTAGCACTCATAAATATTTTGATACTAATCCTTGCTTTCCAAGATATGTTACATAAATCAAGAATAAATAAATTAATCAATAAAATTAAGAAATATGTTCGAAAAGGATCAATTTTATTTTATTTTTAAAGTATTTCAACAAAAAATATATTTATAACTGTACAATATGATGATATTAATCGAAAGTAAAACATTCCACAAACAATTCAATTACTTAATTGAATAATCTCTGGAATGGGCGAAAGTTAATTTCATAAATTGCTCAATTATTAAATTGCATATAATACTTCTCTCACTTGAATATTCATAGGAGTCCGTAAGGGATTCTGCCCATGAATAGGAGTGTCGCATATTACCCTTGTCATGAAATTTCTCCAAGACGTGACAAATGAACTTTTGAGTAAAAGGCACGTTGGAAATCGTATATGCAATCTCAGAAGCCGAATTATCTTCCTGACAATCGCAGAGTTGTAGTATCCGCTCGCAAATAATAAAAACGATCTAAGAAATACATAGTTAATTAATCAGGAAGTTATATTTTGCGTAGATAATCTTAGTAATAACAATTAATATGTGCTCGTTTATGCGATAATAATCAACCGAAATTATTAGATCGAAAAGATTACACGTTAGAATATATAAAGACTAAAATAAATTAAAGACAACTCTTATTTACTTTTTACTAATATTTATAAATATTTTTAATGTAATAATTATAAATATTTTTATTATTATTATTTCTTCCTAAAAATTAAATTTAAAAAATCTAATTTTAATGTTGAATTTATTAATAATATCAATAAGATTTACAAACAAAAATAGTTGAGAACACTAATTAATTCTATCGATAATTAAATTAAATTAAATTAAATTAAAATTAAATTAAATTAAATTAATTAAGTGTTATTTATTAATATTAATTATAAAGTTAATATTTAATTATAAAATTTTATATAATGTTTTAAAAGAATTACATGAGATTTAATAAAAGAATCTAAGAAGAATCATGTAAGAATTATGAAAAATGACTTCAGAATGCTTCGCACTTTTGGAATATGCTTGAAGGTACGCTGCTCATATCCGTGTAACATGTTATATTGTTTTTTCAGGTACGATTGAAGGCTATAGGGTTTGCGATCCCCCGTTGTACTGTGCAAAGGGAATACTATCATTTGCGGAAGCACAAAGTGCTCAAATTCCTGAATACAAATTATTTGTCCGCGCGTTTGTATGGCGGAGGGACGCTTCATGCGAACAAATCTAATGGCATCGTTCGCCCTTACACGAAGACTGTAAATAAGGTAGCACGCTATCAGAACACCGGTTCTGCCAAGACCTGAAAATAAAATACTTTCGGTATTTCTACTACGGCTGGCTTAATTGCAGATTCATTAATCAAATAAAAGCACAAGCAAGCAAATTATTTAAAATAATTCAAGCGCAAAAAAAAAGATTTAACTTTTAACTATAAGAAAATAGTGATAGACATGTTATGTATAATGTAATTGTGTATAAAAATTATATAAAAAAAGAAATAACCATAAAAATGTTTTATCAAAAAAGTGAGAAGAAGCGATCACAATTTTAGATTGCGTGTAAGATTTGAGATATGAAGCTCATCAACTATAAGAAAATATTCTTCGCATTTTAGATTCCAAGAATAGAAAGGATAGGTCACGTTAGGTAATCGTGCTAGCAATAAAGCATCATTTCATCGATTTAAAAAGTTTTACAGATTAATAAATATTGCAACTCTGGAAATAAAAATATCAATTGTAGTCGAATTATATTTTACAACAAGAAGTTAGAACTTGTATGTATACATATATGTATATTTCTTAGATGATAGACATTAACAATGTTAAAATCTCGTACATTTTCATTCTATAATTAAATCACGTAGCATGCATGCAAGACATTTCTACAGTTGCAGCACGCTGATCAATTCAACTGACCGCGATAACTGCGCCACAGATAAATTCTACAATTTAACTTTCCTAATCGCGCTCGTTACATTGTTATCTTCTAAATCCTTCTGCTACATTTGATCAATTTTAATTCCTAAAAGGCTGACGATTAGCATCAAACTACGAGAATATTAGAATTAAAATCAATAACATAATAGTCTCTTTGCTTTTTTACAATCAAAAGAATTTGAGAGAACGTAATTACGAATAAACAATGTTTTGAGAATTATAATTTTGTGTTCTTTATAATTTAATTCCGTATGTGACTTTTTGCATAAGTCAATACTAATATTTTTTAATGAAAAAGTGATTGTACATTTATGATAGTTTCAAAGCAACCATTACGAAGAAATTGATCAATCGATCGCCTACCATGCCTATAACGCTACTTTAAATAATAATGGAGTCCTAAATAAATTCACATTTTGATTATATTATTTATCGATGAAATTTGTATCTTTCATATTTTATAATTAATTTAGTCTTATAATTAATATTTAAATAAAAATTTCATATTGATAGAAAAGTTTGATAGAAAAAAAGATACAAAATATATACAACATTATCTCTAAAAGAAATAATAAGGTGAAAATATTCAAATATCTTTGAGGTAAATTTTTAAACTTATACTTAGTTATACTGATTATACATTAATTTATATAAAATTAAATTTATAATTAATTAATACTTTACAACTTAATAACAAAATAACATTGAAAAGCAACAACATTGGAAACAACATTGAACTTATACTCACAAATAAAATTAAAAGTCATTAATGTATTTAGAACCAGATAATTCCATTTAGATAGCAATCTTCTTTCTACTACATCATATGACATAAGAAGATTACATATTAATTTGTCATGACTGACCTTAGTGATTATATCTTTAACTTTCATTATACAACAATTTGGTAATTAGTACATTTAGACGCAGCCTTCCACAAACATATATGTATCAAAATGAATATTTTCTTTATCGTATTTATACATTGTTTTATATACGTAAACAAATGTGATAGAATACGAGTACAAAAATATATTCATATTTTAAATTATTTAATCTCATTAATATTAAAGTAAAATTTTCGAATTAATATTCTCAATAGAGAAAAAATACAAAATATATATAAATTACTTTTAAAAGAAATAAAATATAAGATAAAAACAAAATATTTTCAAAGAAACTTTTAAATTTTATTATATGCCAATTTAATTTCTTAAAAATATATTACTAAGTTCGATATCGCTTATCGTTTTATCCGCATTTTATACTCTAATGGAATGAAACTCCCTTGCGACGCGGCCGTGAAGCTAAATTATATTAAATGGAATGTAACAGCCTTAGTTTATTATCTTTATTATCTTTAATATATTTATCAGTAATTATATATACACAATTATATATATATATATATATATATATATATATATACATATATATGCTTTAATCTAATTATTTATATATGAAATTATTACATCACTGACTTTTTTATGTATCAAGTTATTTTTAGTCAAATAATTATTATTATCTAAAGAGCATTATGAAAAAAGTACCATATTTGAAATAAATTAATTTAAATATATTGATTGCTAAGTAGCAAATTATTTATTTATAATAAAACGATTTTAATTTTTTTCAATAATTTATACAATTCTTAAAACATAGAGTATGTATTTATGTGTTAAACAAATAGTGCAAAATATAAAACAATTAACAAATTTTGATAAATCATATCACGTATTGTTAACTTGTGAATTAAATTTTACTATGCATTATTTAATTAAGATTACTATTTCCTGCTTTTAATATTTGATAGAAGAATATTCGCGTGTGTAAAATTCACGGTATACATATGCATTCATATTTCGTCGGTCGATTTTATATACATGCAATACAGAACAATATAGTATCATATATGATAAATTCTTTTCAAACATTTCTTAAATATTAAAAATTTACAGATCATTAAAGTAAAAATATTTATAAATTATTTAATAAAAATTTTAATAAAATATTAATGTAAAACACTAATAAATAAATAGCAAAATAATAGCGTCAATAAAATCTAATAAGAGATTTATAAATAATGAAAAAAAGATAAAAAATTTTAAGCCGGATAATTAAAAATTTTATGGAAAGTATATTATAATTTTGTTTAATATTTTGAATACACACTGTACATGTAGTCATACATTTTTTTTATTAATTCAATTTTTAGACAAATACTTATAAATAACATTAAATTAAAAAATGAGAGAAATATGCTAATATCGTTAAACCAGAGAAATGGAAGATTTAAGTCTTAAAACGGTATTCATAATCCATTTTTAGAATGTCTTAAGTAATGGCTTAAAACGCTAATGCGGCCTTCTGATTGGTTCGTGACATCTCAAAGACAGAACTTAAGATGATCTTAAGTTCTATAAGAACTGACTATAAATACTGGCTTTAGATCTTTGATTTAAAAAAAGCAGTGTTTCTGTAGACTGAAATTTATGCATCTACATACATCGATCTCATATGATCATACATTCAAAAAAGCCATGATAACTGCAGGGGATGCAATTGGGTCAAGTGCACTGCACGAAAAATCGATTTACCGGCATGACAGTGAATGGCCACTCTTCCTTCTTGCACGGCAAAGGCCACAACCTTGACCATGTCCAAAAGTTTCCCCACCGTGGCGCTACCATAATCCTTTAGGGCGAAATTATAATAATAAACTGCAACAGATTTTCACATGATCGGTAACTGAGTTTGATGCTAAAACTTTCCTGTGATAATAGGATATAAGTGACAGCAAAATTATTTTGGAACATTTTCTTCCTCTCTATAGATATACACTTTTGCTGCATTGCATGTTATATTGTGAAGCTCTTCGATCTAACTGGTGGTTGTTAGGATCGAGGGAGAAACGCTTTCACGATTCTACATGCGTTTAACACAAGAACAAACTCCCTTTCTATTTTCATTATTATCCTTGCTGATTTAAAAGTAAAACTATTGTCATTTTATTTCGCTATTATTATTATTTAGTTTAGATATTATCACGTAAATGCAATAACGTAATATTGATTTAAGTAAATAACTTTTTAAACAGTGCATTACTTGCAATGTACTGATAGTGGGGATTTTCATTGAAACACTAACATTGCTTTGATTTATCCGTAAATAAAATAAGTATTAAAAACAAATAATAGTAATTTAAAAATTCAGTAAAACTATTAAGTTACAAATTAGCTAGACTAGATTTAATTTGTTTTTATTTCAAAAATAGAATCAATGTTTTTTATAAATTATTCTCGATGATTAAAAAATAAACATTGCAAACTTTCAGTAAATATTTTTAATACTTACTGTTATTTTTCATAAAAATGTTAGGATCATATGTAAAACCGCTCTCTTCTAGCGAACCACCACAACTTGCGTGTTCGCCTGGTGTTTGCAGATTTATTATGGTTTTTATATTCCACCCTTGAAATTGGGCAATTATGTCTTTTTTTATTATCTGTGCGGTATTGGGTCGTGCCATTGCAAGGACATCATCAGTTACCCTAAAACATTTAAATGATTAAACTATTTAGATCAAAAACTGATACAAAAGTTGATAACGATATACAATGACAAGTTTCTGACTATAATGTTAATTATTTATGCCGATGCAACAAAGGGGATATTAATGTACCAAATATATGTACATTTAAATAAATAAAATTTAAATAAATATTCGGTGCTGTTGCAGTTGAGCGATACTTCGACAGAATAATAAAATATACAGCAAAAATAGCAGCATATGTCTTTACGTCGATATAAATTATTAAACGAGTTATAAATATTGCCAAGATGTTTAGAATAGTTCAAGACTATGTATAGAAGCGAATGAATACATATTTATCAAATAATAACAAATGATAGTTGGTTATTAGATTCATGGTAGTTGATAATTGATATTTTCTAAAAGTCTAAACTTATATACAAAACATTGATCAAAGTTATTTTATTAATAATTTATTAAAAAATAGTATTTAGTAAAAAATAGTAGTATTTATTAAAAAATATTGGCAAATTATTTATTATTTTTGCTCATTAATAATTATTAATCATTTAATAATTACTTTTTATTTTCGTTATTCAATTAAATTTTAATGAATAACTTTAGTGCTCACCAATGCGAAAAGATGTTCTGTATTGCCATGTGAACAGTCGGCCAGGCTTTTGGATTTTCATACTTGCATCTGGATCCGCCGCAAAAAATAGCACACTGTATAGCTTGTGGTGTGAATCTTCGCAAATTTTCCGAAAGTTTATTGTATCCCGCCTGAATCTGGCAGGCATCCGTTTGCCCTCCTTGAAGTCCTGCTGGTACCAACGAGCTTACATCCATTCTACAATCGAATAAAAATTTAGATAGAAACGATAGTAATTCACTTTATAAAAAATTTAGGACGAGTTCCAAAATCTATGGTAAATTTATAAACTTTAAGAAAAGGAGTTTTGAGAGCCTACAGCATTTTTATTACATATATATTTTGGCATGAGTAACGATTGTGCGTCGATATATCATCCTTCCGGATGCGTTTCATCTAACATAAAGTTACAATGTTCTCTTGTAAAATTATGTAATAATTGCAACACAAATTTTTATTAACGGTTAAAGAAAAAAAATTTTTTTTAATTAAATATGAGTGTAAATAATATGAAATATTGTGTAATATATATACATTTGCGAAAATATTCACATCCTTTTCATCCATCTCATAGCCAAGCACGAAAATAACGATTGTTTTTATTAATCACTCTCGTTTATCTAACTATCATGGATTTAAATACACGCGATGCGAATTTAACGTATTGTCTAATGTAAAAAGAAAAAAAAAGTAGTTAACACGGTAGGATAAGCACATAGCGACTGGCAGTTCCGCTACCATAACATCGCTTTATCTGTTATTGAATCGCAAGAGTTGCGCGTGCGTCAGGCAAGGTAGTAAATCATATTGTCATTCTTATATGTACAGCATTTGTACGAATATTCGAAGTGCTGTAAGCGTGTAATTTAACACGATATTAAGGTGCATTGACCTTTCGGTGCATGACATTAAAATAGAATTAAGATTGCATGAGATATCTTTTTTTTTAAATCTTTCAGGTACATAAATTTTAGTTAAAATCATTAGAATATTTATTATTAAGAAATTATTAAAATATACAATAAATACTTAGAAAAACATTTAATGCTTATTACACACACATACACATACATTGTTAATAAATATTTCTATACCTTTCAATTTAAAAACAATATCAGTTTTTTCTGTACACACACCGTGAATATTGTTCAATTTAAAATTTTGAATAGGAAATACAGTTTTTCAATCCAATTTCATCCAAGTGAATCTAATTGAATTCAATTGAATCTAATTGAATTTGGATTAAATCCAATTAAATCCAATTGTAAAAAAGTTTTCGTATTTAAAATATGTATTCGAATTTCAATCCATTTTAATCCATTTTCGTTTACTAGAGTGATCATTAATTATCAATTCAATAAAGAACAGGCCGCTCCTCGGATTAGCACGTCTTATATTGGCACTAAGCATTTATTTATTTCATCCGCTATAATTTTTAGATCAATCAAGATAAAAATCAAATATCATATTAAGGGGACAGGAATGGAGCGACGACTGAATCTCCAATGTGCCGAATATTCCGGAATAGTACAAGAATCATTATAGAATGTGCCAATGTTGTTAAAAGTTGAAATGTTTAGAATATTGCATGAACATTTCTTGTATATCATGAAAATCGCGAGCGAGCGAGCAGTATATATATATATATATATTTATATTTATATACATATCTCCACAGAAAGAGACAAAATAATCGATTTTATTCGGTTAATTTCTTATGGCTTACGGTTTGCGACTCTATTATAGAACTGATTTCATCTTATCTGATTATCTGATAATCGCAAGAATTTCAACTGTTTGAATTTCTGAATTCTTGCATTACGAATAAATGCAAGAATTTTCGATTCAAAAATTTTACTTCTCTAAATTAATTTATACGTGCTATGCACGTAATTGTTGCAAATTTTCGCCATTCGACAATGATATTTTGGTAATTCGTAACAATTTTATAATAGTTAAAATTTTAATTATCACGAATCATCACGTTATTATTGTCAAAATGCATATTGGACATTTGCAACAATTATGCATATATAAATAAAGAAGTAAAACCTGTAACATCAAATGTTTTTTATTTTTTTTAATACTAAGATAAAGTATTACAGAAGTGCATGCAGCTCAAATTACTGTAACAGAGCAGACCGGCACAAATATACATCTTTAGAAAATTAAGTGAAGTCCTGAAAGTGCATTACTTATACTTTATTAAATCATTACAACTTGTTCAAAAAATAGTAATGATTAAAAAATCATTTTAGAAAGAAAATGTTATCTATATTTTACAATTAAAAAAAATTGCAAAAAAATTTGTTTCCTTTGTTCACATTATCAAAATTGAAATTTTTCTATTCTTCAAGGTTCATTTTAAATTGCAGTTTATAGCAAAATCATTGCAGAGACACGAGATTCGAATTAAGTATTTAAAAAATGAGGTTTCACGCTTTAAAACACTTTTTTAAACACCATTCTGCGACCATTTTTCACAAAGATAAGCAATTTTCAGCAATTTGCTTCTTTTTAACGATAATTTTAAATAATCGCTTAATTTTTTTTAATAGTGTACATATATACATACATATATCAATGATAATGTTAATCAATATTCAATAAAGGAGAAATTATATAAACATAAGTATGTATATAAAATATTATATATACATATTATCTCGACATCTACAATTTGTGAATGTATAGCAGGACTCGCATCATCAATTTTCAACATACGCGACTTTTTTTTATCAACAGTGATAAATAATGTGATACGTAGTTCATATTATTTTATGAAAATAATGTTGGTGCCGCCAGTGTACAAGCATTTTCGAGCGTTACATGAAAATGCCTGGACGATCGCTCTCAGATTTCTCTTTAGTTCTGATGTAGGCTGTAGGGTCTCTGATCTCTAGGGTTAGGAACGTCATACCCTGTGTATCATACATAGGTATTTTATATATAATAAAGTATGATACTACTTCACTTTCATATATCCTATAACTTCATTTTTTAATCCGATGATCTTATTTAGATGTTTTTGACAAAACAAATTTACATTTTACTGCGATATCAACAATTTGAAATACGACAATATGTTATTATGAAAATTTATTAGAAAATTGGTGTAATCAGATTAGATGTATTTTCAAATTAAATTCATGCGATAAGATTAAAAAATTACAACGATATTACTAATATTGTATATCAAATTCATGTATATATTGCACTTACATTTTTAATATTATTTCCTTTTCGTTTTTTATTTGCGAACTATATTTTTAATAAAACTGGAAAATTTTTGAAGTTATTCCCAATCAGCAATATATTTCAAAACTTCAAAACCTAAAAATTTTATTTTTTAGTCAAGATTTTTTAGTTAATAAATTAGAGGTTAGGGTTATATTAAAGACATCATAGCTTGATACGTATTCTATGTATGATACGCATTCATACGTATCATACCAAACTTCCAGAATGTGTATCAAACCCAACCTTGCTAGTCTCTAGTTATTGAATTCGCATGGACTGTGGAACTATAGTGAGGGACGTAGATCGAAATAAATGGCTGCTGCCACGGCGTCACCGTCAGTCACCGTACGTAAAGGCGAAATTATGGCTCGTCAGGTTTAGGCAGATTTAGATAAGATTAATTGAGTATTATCAAAATCGTGCGAGCGTTTCGACCGCGTAACATCGGTGCAAGAACGAGGAGGAGAGATGTCCGGCTTTGACGAGAATCCCTTCGGGGAGCCTACGATTAACGATCCTTTCTCGGTGAGTATAGCATTTATCTCATGTGTGCGACAGTGATGAAAACGAAACACGCAGAACTGTTCTCCAATATTGCTCGCATATCTGTCAAAATGTTCCGAGGCGTAAATCGGGTTTCAGTCTCGTTGATATTCGCTTTTGCGAAAAGTTAATAAGATTCATCGAACGATTTTGCGCCGTAACTTAAATGCTCCACTAAAGATTATTGTTATGTGTCATTCTAATGTCGGCATAATTTGCCCGCGTAACTTTTCCTTATTCTTATTGAGAACAAGAAGAGAGAGGTTGATATTTATAAAATCTAATTTTGTACTTAGATGTATGTTTTATTTGTGTACGCTTTATGTATTTAATAATATTATATTTTATTTACATAATTTTATGTTATTGTGGTAAAGTGTACTATTCTAATATTATTTCTCTTTTACGTTTAATTATAATTCGAGTTTAAAATCCTGTTTCGAAGTATGATTCAAATAAAGTGTATTTTTTTTTAATAATTTATTCGAATATGTTTCTTTATCCTGTAATATGACACATATATATATATAAAAGAATAAAGAAGGAAGATAAGATAAAAGATTTTATTAAAAGATTGAGAAGATATCAATGTATATGTCAATGTATATGTTTTAACACATAATAGGATCCAGCGATACGAAGAGCAGTAACTTCTACACCTGCTAGTAGAGGCCTTGAAGATTATAATCCTTTTGCCGAACAAGGCACTCAAGGAACTACACAAGTCAGAGGAGCAGTAAATCCACCAATCTATGGAGGAGTTGGTGCGACACAGCAACCTGCTACGCTTCAACCTACTAATCAAGAAGCACCTCCTCCTGCATATGCTCGTACTCCCCAACAAACAGTTAATGCAGCACTTGGAAATATGTCACCTCCATCAGATGTAAATTTATATTGAAATACTTATTTCAATATATTTCATGTACTTGTAGAGTGTAAAATGCCTCTTAAAAAAATCTGTTCTTTTCAGCTGATTTTTGCACCGTTCATCTCTTTTTATTTTCATATTTTGATTTTTACTTTCTTCCTTTTTCTCCAATATGCAGAGAAAAAGAAGACCAAAGATCAGATAATAGAAATTATTCAAATGTTTTAGCAACGGGCAGAATCAGAATGGAAAGCGAGGGCAGAAGAAGAAATGAGAAATACCCCGTACTATCGTTAGTAGTTATATTACTATATACATTTAATATTATTGACATAATACTTTACAATTTTTAATACGTAAAACGGTTACGTATTTATTTCTTGATATTTTAGCAAGACGAAATAATTGGCCACCATTACCAGACAAGTGTTGTTTCCAACCATGCTTCTACCAAGATATTGATGTGGAAATTCATACAGATTTCCAAAAAACAGTGAGGCAATTGTATTACCTATGGATGTGTAAGTTTAATTGTATGCGAGATTGGGATCGCGCTGTCACGTCATTTTATCCTTTACGTCTACTAAACAATAAAGATAGAATGACAATAGCGTGCTTCTTGAAGGCCATTTTATATTTATTAATATTTATTTATGTATGAATAATACTATTTAATATTGTTTGTAGTTCATGGTTTTGTTCTACTATTGAACGTAATTGGAGGATTTGTCTTGATGCTGTGTGGCCAGGGTTTCTCAGCCTTCGGTTTGGCTATCTTATATCTCATACTCTTCACCCCGTTCTCCTTTATGTGCTGGTTTAGACCAGCATATAGAGCTTTTAAGTAAATTCACTTAACATTATTTGGGATATTAAGAATCTGATGAAATACAGAAATTAGAAATAAATCTTGTTTTAATATTTCAGAAATGACAGCTCTTTCAATTTTATGGTCTTTTTCTTTGTCTTCTTCTTTCAATTAATTGTCACCGGCATCCAAGCCATAGGCATTCCTGGTGCTGGAACATGGTAATATATTTGTATTGTACTTAATTGTATGTACAATATGCAAGCATTTGTACATTAATACACATATAAATATTTCTATTTTTCAGTGGCATAATTACAGCAATTAGTATGTTTGATGCAACGGCCAAAGGTGTTTTTGTTGGTCTTATTATGCTCTTTGTCGCTATTTGTTTTCTTCTTGCGGCAGGTGGTGATCTCTTACTGCTTACTAAGGTATAGTATATACACATAGATGAAAGAGTGAAGATTAAATGATATTGATCTCAATGAAATAAAAATGAGGCTATTTTTAGATCCATCGCATTTATCGTACCTCCGATGCGAGTGTTACGAAGGCGCAGCAAGAATTTGCTACAACATTTTTGCGAAACGAGCATGTGCAAAATGCTGCGAGTAATGTTGCGGCGAGTGCAGTTCGCTCGCAAATGGCTAACGCTAGCCAACCACGCTATTAAATAATTCTATCATTTATTTGTCCTACAAAAAACACTATGTTCTGGCTTTCATCATTCAGTAAGTGGATAGATCTCATTAGTTCCACTACTTATGGATTATACAAAACGATCATAGAATATTGCAAATTTTATTCTTACAATGAAATTCTGCAATAGACTTGAAAATTATACTTCATGGTCAAATTTATTCTCTGATATGCTAATTATCATTATTAATACTGCAAATTATTTCGAAGTATTAACGGATATTCTAAAGAAATTTTTTGAAAATAGTATGTATTTTGTTTCCAAGTACAATATTTTTGTTGAAAGAAAATTATACTATACATATAACATTTTTATATGTAAGTTTGATGTATTAATTTGTATTACCGTTTATTTATGAGATCTTCAAATTAGGTTATATGATATGAGTGAGCTCTTGATAATCAATTATATCATGATTTAATTATATAATTATATAATTGCTTATATTTACTAGCTTTCATATTTTAGTGGCACAGTCTCATAACATTGTGATCATATTATAAGTTATGAAAGTAATTAAATTTATTCAAAGTCCAAATAATTACAAGATTTGAACTGAACATAATTTGATTCATATTTGTTGAATGTTAACATAAACGCTAATTTACTTATAAATATTCACTTACAAATATTCAATAATTTTCTTGTAACCTTGTTAAACCCTATACATTCCTGTTTTTACGCAATACGTTAAATCATTTTATTATGACTGTTGTTTTTTAAACAACTATTGTTCTTATTAAAACGAATACATATGTTAACGATAAAAAAGTTTTACTGAAAATTGTATAAATTTGTAAAATAATTTTATAATTTTTCCAATCAAAAACGTTAAAAAATGTCATTTGTTGAAACTGAAATATATTATGATTTTTATTTGTATTTCTTCACATATTATAATGATAATAAATATATATAAATATAACTGAAATTGTTAAAAATAATCTTTACAAAATTAATCACAATATCAAATATTTTCTATGTGAAATCATCAAATGTGATAAATGATTATCTTATAATGATTATTAAGTTTAATAGATATTTATCATGAAAATATTAAATTAAAAATAAATTGATTTTTAATTCTGATTATATTAGGTGTAGTAAAAAGAAATCCATTATTTTTCCATTCAATTTCATGCAAAAATAATGGATTTCTTTTACTACACCTAATATAACATACATATTGGCAAGTTTATATGTATGATTCCAATTCACGTAAATTAAACTTTTTGAGTAAGTCTTTTGCTGTAAGAAAACATTGTAATGTTAGTATCGCATAAAAAAAATTCTAAAATATGTCTTATTCATTTCGTGAATTGTAATACAAATATACCTTTTAAACGATATGTTGCTACTGGATCTGTTGGAAATGGACAACCGGCATCAGAACTATTTACTAATGTGGTTCCAACCAATTCTGCTGCAGTCACAGCATCAATGACTTCTACTTTAGTTCGGTACATGAGTTTAGCGTGGCCCTCAGCTAATCTGAAAACATTAATTTCAATAATGTTATTATCGTAGATTGCGATAATTAAAATTAAGACAAACAACGTTCGAAAAAGAAATGTCTCATTAGTGATGACTAATTTAAATGATTGTTTTTTCGTTTTACCTGATAAGACTGTCTAAGAGTCGCACTGTTGTTCTCTCAGGCCTTCTTTGTGGGTCTGATCTATGATGAAGATAAGTTGCACTGAGTATCTTCTGTGCCTCTTCGGTTAGTACTGGTTTTAACGTATGTACATGTGTGAAATATTCGCAAAGAGTCTCTTCTGACCACAAGCCCGTTAAATTTAAAGGACCCATAAATGTTTCAGAATATCTATAATATTTTATGTTTTGATGATTTGGTTTTATTATGAATGATATTGATTGTATAAAAAAGCAAATGCGAATATTACGAATTATTTTCTTCGTCTTCACAGGCAGCTTTCAAAATGTGACTCGACGCCAACTTATCCCATTCGGGATTTCTAGTATCTTTTAAAAGAAGAATCAGATCGAAGCGTGACAAAAGAGGATTTCCTAAGCAGGTCTTCCAATCATCGCCTGTAAAACATCCACCGTCCGGATTGATAGCTGCAATAACGGAACAGCGGCTGTTTAATGTGCTCACCATGCCGGCTTTGGCGATGGAGATTGTTTGCTGTTCCATTGCTTCGTGTACAGAGGTTCTATCATGCGAACTCATTGTCGTGAACTCATCCACACAACACACACCTCCGTCTGCGAGCACTAAAGCCCCTGCCTCTAAATGCCAACCATCCGAATCCTGTAATGAATCTCTCGCAATAAATTTTTCTTTCTATCTCTCTTTTTCACTCATTTAATAAATGATTTCTTAATTAAAAACGATGAATGAAAATAAAGCATTTAATATGTAGGTACTAACTCTGACAGCAGCTGCTGTAAGTCCAGCGGCAGTACTTCCAACGCCGGTTGTAAAGACAGATCGTGTAGTCAATCGAGAAGCAACACGAAGTAATTGCGATTTGCCGGTGCCAGGATCTCCAACTAGAAGAAGATGAGGCTCACCTCTTATACGCGTTCCCGTTTCATTAGTTTTTGTCACACCACCACACATAACAATAGCTAATGCTAATTTCGCGATATACATCCCATATAACTATAATATAATTAAAGAAAATGTGTTACATTAAAATGTTTTTGATGTTGATGTAAAATATTAAATGTATATTATTCTGTGTAATATTTAAGAATATTGAATATACTTGTGGACAAATAGAGGCGAGAATATTATCTCTGCCAGATAATGCATTATCTCTATAATGTTCCCAATATGCTGTAAATGTATCTTTTATTTCTGTTGTAGAAAATGTTGCTTCTGAGATTTTCTTGCGTATAGAAATGCTATTTGCCATCAGAAATGTCGTAGCTTCTGCGCGTTGACCAACTTTTAATTTACCCCATTTTCGTATAACTACTCCACTACAAATATTTTTATATTTGTAATTGCAGTTAATTGCTAAATCAAATTTTATTTTAATAATTATAATATTGGTATTTTTCTTACGTTATAACAATTATAGATATATATTAACAAAATATAAAAATACATAATTTATGAACCTGACATCTACATTATCTCCAGGTCTACATTTGTCAACAAGATCATCTAATAATACTACTTCCAGACCCACTGAATAGTAATTCCTTGCATCTGTCTTACATTGGTCCTGTATATATAACATTGTTCAATTAAGAATAATACATATTGTAATCAGAAAATTCTTTTATGTCTATACCCGAATCTTCATTTCTTGGTAATCGGAACAATCCTCTTGTTCTAAAGATGTTGAAGCAGTTCTCAAATTTTGAGAACGACATGCTTGACATTGTTTGATATTCCTAAACGTTTGTTTTTCCCATTCTAACTATAAGAAAAAAAGTTAAGATTAAGATTATTATGTGTATATTAACTTTAAATTGTAATTTGCTGTTATTTCATATTGTATTTTTTTGCTAAACATAAAATTTACTTGCTTTGACTAGATTAATATGTTTGCATTTTCTACAGATAAAACGTTTTTTCATTTTCATAATTGTGGGCTGAGACATGCGTACTACAATTCCAGATGTCGAAACTAATTCACCAATTTGACCTACATCCATTTTTATTGGTACTGCAGTAATTCGAATATGAACCTGTATAAGAATATTCATATATATGTTAAAATGATTACTTCAAGTAATGTGTAATTTACATATAGTAACTAATAAAATAAGATTCGTACTCTGGTCTTTACTATTTGCTCATTCTCAGGTTTAAATAATTGTTCCTGAGCTTTTACTGCTGCCTCGTCACATAGTGGTAAATAATGTCTAGGATTGCGTAAGATTTTCTGTGCATTCTCTGCATCAGCTTCAAATAATGACACAAAACTAAAAAGATAAAATACAATAAGAATGTTACTACAGAATTACTTATTCTTTGATACATTTAAGAAATTACACAACAATAATAAGATATATCTCTGCTAACCTAACAATTGCTAAAATGACTTACTTTACGTATATTGAATAGAATAAATGATCCTCTGTAGCATTTAAAATGTCCTCCAAGTCTTTCGTATGGTGTTTCAAAAGATAATCTTCAAGCATGTTGACAATTCACAATAAAGTATCACTAATATTTAATCCGAAGATATATCTCAAAATACAAGTAGCGTACGTGGTTATCTTCCCGCCAAACGAGAGTAAAGTTAGGTTCAGCTAGTTACTCTCTCTGTCTCTCTCTCTCTTTCTCTCTCTATACCGAACAGCTGTAATTATCTTCTTTTCTTTGTAATATTTTCTATTGGGAAAACTAGTGTAACACTGGTGCAATTGAGTGCAAATCGATTTACGTATTTTCAATGTTAAATGTTAATACATAATCAGGGTTGGAAAATAATGCGTTATTTGTAACGCTGTTACTATTTTCGTTTTTCAGTAACGATCGTTACTTTTTTCTGTCTATAACGTAATGGTAACGTCGTTACATTTTTATAGTAACAATAACAAATTTAGCCGTTACTTTTACTGTTATTTCAGTTCCCTATTTTCTTATTTTATAATTTATTCTTAATTTCTTAAAAAGTATTTTATATTTAATATCTTATAGTATGTTCTAATAGACACTGCTAATGTTGAAAATATATAA
>Ga0157364_1000156_pt1 | contig 34184 bp, 26 predicted proteins | sample AttsexASBM2_FD_111476 | JGI IMG/M metagenome (GOLD analysis project Ga0157364, IMG submission 111476) | Fungus gardens microbial communities from leaf cutter ant in Ribeirão Preto, State of São Paulo, Brazil - Atta sexdens ASBM2 | ecosystem: Host-associated > Fungi > Mycelium > Unclassified ...
TTATGTTATTTGTTGTTAATATTTCAAGAGCCAATTTAGATTTAGACTTGTAATTAAAGTATTAAATATTATTATATATAAATTAAAAAATATTAAATTATAAGTATTTAATAAATTACGTATATAACATTAAATTTCGAATATGCGACAATTTTTATCATCACTAGATATATGTAATTTAATAATTAATATTTTTAAATTACACAATGTTTTTCTTACTCATATATTTGAAGAATATACAATCCATCGTGATTACACAATTGATAAATATTTGTTTTCTGTAGAGAGTTCCTCCGCTTCGTATCGATGATTTAATCGAAGATCTTAAAGACGGCACGCGTCTTCTCGCTTTACTCGAAGTTCTTTCAGGAGAGAAACTGGTAATGAAATATTTGCGTTGACATTTGTAAAAAAAACATTAAAACCAGTTATCTAAAACATGATCTTTCAGCCTGTAGAGAGAGGCCGTAATCTAAAGAGACCGCATTTCTTGAGTAATGCCAATACTGCGTTGCAATATTTACAAGGCAAGAAAGTGAGTATTTCTATTAATTTAATCGTTGAAGAAGTCGACAGCCAATTTCTATATTTAATATTTTCACAGATCAAATTAGTGAATATAAATTCGTCTGATTTGGTCGACGGACGACCACCGGTAGTATTGGGCCTAATATGGACTATCATTTTGTATTTCCAGGTATTATATCATTCGAATATTTTAGTTTATACTTAATGATATTTTTTATGCAAAAAAGCACCAGTATACTTAGTATGCGGTAGCTGCTTAAATATAGCGCTCGTATCACGTATCAAAGTACTTCAACAAATAGCAGCAGCACCACATTCTTATACCGCCGCAACGAAGATTAATTTATATTTTTTAATTTTCTTGTTCAAGGTGTATAATAATCATAGTAACTCATCTTAACAATTATAGTTATAGCAATTAAACAAAATTTAATTATAGAGATATATTAAAAATTACATAATTTTATTTTAACAAAGTAAGTTTTAAATTATGTAAATTATGATAAGAACTGAATAATGCTTTTTCTACAAATTAAACAATCATGACTAAATATCTTCGAATAAATTAATCCTTGTTGCGAGTAAAGTAAATTATGTCACTCTGCTAACTATATGTATTCCAATAAACAAGCTACGATCAAAGGATCGCAAGCGGGTGAGTAGTAAAAAAAACAAGATTTTGAATGCGATGAATGATCATTCTAAAAGAGTAAGATTGCACCGGCATGATGTTGCGCATTCTATTAGGACGCACGCTAGATTATCTTTAGACTCGACAAGGAGAGGAAACATCATACCAGTCCTCGGAATTTTTTTTTAGATCGAGGAGAATACTAGAGCCCTCGAGTATCTTGGACAAACATGGGGCAGTCAGAGCAGCCTCGAAAGCCTTGGTACTCAGGGTTCGGCGGCAAGCGAAAGAAAACGCATCAGCAGCGAAAAGTGGAAGCAAAGTGCACGGAAAACCTTGCTTCAATGGGTCACCAATGCCTTGCCGAAGTCAGTACTTTGTTAAATTATTATTTGTGTAATACAACTATATTTTTTTAATAATATTATGTCGGGATGGATTCCTTAGAGATGTTGGTATTAAAGTTCGAGACTTTGGAGAAAGTTGGAGAGACGGAAATGCTTTCTTAGCCATTATCGATGCCATAAAGGCTAATTTAGTAAACATAGCAGCTATGAGAGAAGCGTCGAATAAAGCTCGGCTAGAAACAGCCTTCCAGGTTGCCGAGATCGAATTAGGTATTGCCCGATTGTTGGATCCTGAGGACGTGGACGTACCGCAACCCGACGAAAAATCGATTATGACATACGTTGCCCAATTTTTGCACAAATATCCAGAACCAGGAAACACAGCTCCTGATTCTTTCGCAGCTATACAAGAAGAATATGACAGTCTTCTTAAATGGCTAAATGAGAGAGTCAGGCATCTCGAACAACTTGATAGAACAAATGCCTATCCACAAAGTTACCCGGTACTTTCATAATATCTCAACAGATATCTTTACATAAATCTTAATTTTAATATTTTAACGAAATCATTTATGTGATTCTACTTTAATCATTAAAATTAATGTTTGGCAAATCGTAATATTTTGAGATTTAAAAAAAGATAAGAAAATAAAAATAAAAATATATTATTCTTTATATTCTTTTTAGGAATATACGCTGTTTAGAGCAGAGACTGATGAGAAATCAATTATATATAAAAAGATGCAAAGTTTGGTCGATACACCTAGTATGATAAGTATCACACGAGATTCTTGGAGACATATACAAATGTTGTGGCAACAAATGGAACTCTTTGTAGGTTTTGAAATCTATTTCAACTTTTTGTAGTTTCTCTAATTGAACGAATAGAACTTAACGTTGCAGGAATTTCTTTTTAAAAAATATCATTTTTCTCTAGATGCTGCATTGGCTTTGGCTACTTGATTCAGTGTTACCGGGAGAATTAGGAGAAGTTGGTAGATGGTTAGCAAGAGCTGAAGCTCTCTTACATTCAGACAATAATATACCACAAGAAATGTCAGAAAGTACGGCGAATATAATCTCGAATAAGTTAGAAGATCATAAAAAATTTTTCCTCGATTTACCGACAATGACGGAGAAATTCCAACACGCCAAGAACTCGCCATTGGCGCGACAAGTCCGGCCTGAACAATTAGATAACATGTCCGCGCGCTTCGATAGTTTGCCTGATCGTGCCGCTAAAAGAAGGGTGAAATTAAAGTTCTTAGAACACAAATGTTGTTTGATTGCTTTCCTATATCTCGTCGAGACCAAATTGAAAGGCTGGAACATTAAATATGGAACGGAGGAGAAAGTGCATCAGATGTTGGAGCAATATCGTAACTTTGTTTCCCGAAATAGAATATTCCAGGAATTTCAAAAGGCTTACTTGGATATGCAGCAAGTCGCAGAAGAATACAAGCGTGACGTTGATATTGGTAAATGAAAATATTTTAAATAATTAAATAATTAAAGTAATTTTCAATTATAGGTTAATATTCATTTAAATGTGATAGTCAATAATAAATTTATTAATAAACTTAAATACAAAGGATTATTAACAATTAAATATAATTACATCAAATAAAATAATTAAATAGTAGTTAATTCAAATATAATAAATTAATTTTATTATATATTAAAATTCCTTAAGTACGTAAACAATAACTTTAGTCTCGTCGAAACAGTATTATAAATTCGTGCTTTTTAGATCGAGAAGAGAGCCTCAACGTTGATCGTTTTATGCGCGAGACGGCCGAAAAATGGAAAAACGTGTCGATGGATTTGCGTTGCGTCCAGAGTATGCTCGAAGAAGTTGTCGCATATTGGCGTCGTTGGACTATTGTCTCAGATGAATTCGAAGCATGGCTACTTCGTGCTGAACCAGTCCTGAATCTCCCAGAGGAGGAAAGAATGGAGTTCTTTCAAGATATCAGCGTATGGAAAGATAAGCATCAACAATTGTCGGACACTGTAAGCTTTCTAATTGCCACATCCGATGAATCGGTAGCATTTCGATTGAAGGAGCGTTACGCGAATCTGACAGCAAGATGGGAACAGCTCTTCCAAGAGGCCAAACAGTACATGCATGCGGGTGATCTCATTCGAACGAGAAAGGATTACAAGGCGGGAGTAGAGACTTTGCAGAATTGGTTAAGAGATGCCGAGGCTGCTTTATCGACTACCGGATTAAGCTCCACCGAACGGATCAAAGCTTACGGAGAGAAACTGCAGACTCTTCACAATGAAGTCGAGGACATTGAAAATCTCTTTAAAAATATCAGTAAAAAATTCCAAACTCTTATCCAGGATTTGTCCCGCGACGAAGTCGATAAGATGATGAACACTCTAAAGAAAGAGAAAGAAACTCTTGTTAAGGTACGGGCTTTGATTCCGATGCAATTGCACTTGTATCATCAATTATTGGTGCAACAAGAATCTCTAGAAGCAGGGCAGAAAGAGATATCTGCGTGGTTAGATGAAGCCGAAAGTTTTTTGGCCAACATCAATCTCGCGGGTGGTAGAGACGCTGCCTTGGCTCAACTAGATCGTCATAAAGCCTTCTTCTCGAGAACACTTTACTATAAATCTATGCTGGAATCTAAGAATAAAGTATTCGCTAACATCGTCAAGGCTGTGGATAGTCATGCCGACGTAGAGACTGCCGAAGGTGGAGCTACCTTAAGAGAACTTAATGATCGATTTATTAAGGTCTCTCAAGCGGCGCAAGTCTGGGAACAACGTTTGCAAGAATCTGTGCGCCGTTGGACGAAATTTAAAGAGTGCGAGCGACAAATCTCTGAATGGCTTTCGATTGCGGAAACAATGATCAACGAAAAGCACATTGATAATCGTCAATCCGTCGAATATCACAAAAATTTCTTCGGCAAAGTTAATGAAAAGTGGATACAAGATCTCGTGAAGGCCGGCCAAGATCTTCGAAATGTATTACCAGTTGATCAACAACTTCCCGTCGCAAAAACAGTAGAGAATCTTCAGAATCGTTGGAGAGAAATACTCACCTTTGCGCCGCTTCATTTGATGAAGCTCGAGTTCCGCCTAGATGAGGCTAGCTTCCTTCAATATCTCAAAGAAATCGAGATGGAAATTAGTTCTGAGCAGCAAGCACTTATTAACAATGACGATGTGGATGGTATTCAACAGCGCAATAAAGAATTTTTCGTGAACCGCGGTACCGTTCTCGAAGTCGAGCGTTGTCTACAGACCTTAAAAAAGATAAGTGATGCTTACAACAAACTCAAGCCAAAAGATACTAGCTTGGTTGATGCCGCGCAAAATGCCGAACGTTTGTGGGAAGAAACTGCACAAAAAGTGGAGAACTTAAGGGAACAATTGCGAGAAATTCCACAACAATGGGCAACTTATAGACAGAAGTAAGCACTTATTTAACTTCAGTATAGTAGATTAGCGCTAATTTCTTCCTTTAAATAATGTGCAATTAATTCTAGGTTCGATGAGATGGTACATTGGATGGACCACGTTGACAGTACGTTGAGAACCATTTTACATGAAGTCAATACTTTAGAAGAATTTGAGAAAGAGAAGACTATATTTCAGGTTAGTATTGGCCAGTTTCACATACAATTCCTCTATCATGTCATTGAAATATTTAAATACTTTGCTTCGCCTTTTTTGCGTTCCTTCCGGATAGCTCCAGACCTTGACGGTAAATATACGCGCCCTTCTATGTTTAATTATTCTTTTTAGAGCTCTTCACTTAAGAGTTCAATGATGATTTCTCTTGAAATAAAATTTTTAATGAATACAGATTTAATTTTCATTTAATTTATCCATAAATATTAATCAATAATTATTAAAAAAATAATTATTAAAAAAAATTTTCTGAGAAAAACAGTACTTTTGTTTATCATGTCTTTTTCATCTCTTTCATCAAATGTTGATAAATCACTTTAGTCAAATAATTAATATAAAATTAATATAATTAATATAAAAAAATATTATTGATTGTTCACAGAAAATCTGTCGCGAAGCTGATAGCAAGCGTGAAGAAATGAAATGGCTGGTTCAAACTCTCGACAACTTGACATTGAATCGTTCGGATCGCGAAGCACTCACTGCGCAGCAAAATTTGGAGCAACTGATAACTCGATATAAGAATTTGATTCCAACGATCGAAATTACAATGACGAAGACAGACATCTATTCGAAAAGTTATACTTATCGCAAAGAAGTACGCGAAGTATGCACTTTGTTGCGCAAAGTTCGCGAACAATCAAAAGTTGAAGTCACACCTGAGGTTCCTGAAAAATTACAAAACGCCGTGGTTCATCAGGAATCCCGTCTTAATCAATTAGAGCAACAGCGAGCAACCATTGTCAGTATGTTACAACGCGGTAAAGATCTTCTGAAAGATCAACATGCTCCACCTTTCGTCTCTTCCGAAGTTCAACAATTAGAAGCTAACTGGAACGATACATATGGCCAAAGCATGGAGATATTAAAATCTTTAAAAGAATCGCAGAAACTCTGGAACACTTATCAAGAACAAAAGAACGAGATTTTGAGATTGATTGAACAAGCTGAGAAAGAATTGCGTCAAATTGAATTAGCATCTTATTACGATGCCGCTCAAGTATCCTCCGATCTGCAGAAGAAACAGGAATTCAATACAAATTTGAAAAAATCAGCCGAAGAAATGATAAGGAAATTGCGCGAAACATATACTAATCTTTCTCAAACATCCGCACCATCAAGCAAACAAGAGATTTTAGAAAAAGAAGTGACGGAAACTGAACAGAAGATAGAACACACGTTAAAGATTGTGCGCGAAAAAGTTGTTTATCTTCAAGAACATAGCACTCAATGGAATAAATTTCAATCAAAGCTCGTGGAGCTCCGATCTTGGGTTCAGCAAGCTGCGCCTCAATCAGTTGCAAACATAGAAGATTCTACAGCATCACCTGAGGAAAAAGTTCGTAAAACGGAAAATCTACAGAAAGAAATCAAGGAAAAAGTATTAATTTTAAATGCATTAGAAGACGAATCCCGGAAACTTGTAAAAGGTGAATATGCGATTTTTTGTTTGTTTCATATTGAATTAAAAACGTACAAATTTAATTTAATTTGCTTAATGTTTATTTTTTTATATGTTACAGCTAAAATCTAGATATGAAATTTCTATCGTATAAATACGATAAATAAATTAGAGGCAATTTTTTTATATATAATTCTTTCATAAAGAAATATTTTTTATATCATTCTTTTTTAGTGTTTTATAAAGATTTATTTAATAAAATAATCAGTTATTAATAAAAATGTAATTTAAATGTATCTAATAGAGGATTCAGCACGATTTGCACTTTTTGGCCGATTTTCAACTTGATTCTGCCTTCCGCTACTCTTCTCACCCGTGTGCAATCCAAATACCGCTTGACATTTAAGAGTGTATGATATAAGACTCGTAGACATAAGGTCTACTACTAACTAAGATAAGCGTTTACGCGTTGCTTCATTCTATCTTTATGTAATGAACGGAAAAAAAAGATATAGCATGAAGTTTATAGCGTAAGCGTTCAAAGCGGGGACATCATATTTACAAGCGTCATATACTCCTAAATGTCAAGTGGCATTTGGACCGCGTACAGAGTGATGAGGTGAAAAGAGCGAAAGGCGGAGTCGAGTCGAAAATCGACCGAGAAATGCAAATCATGCCGAGAGTCTTGATCTAATATATTTGACAGATTTAAATGGAATTTAATTAAATATAATGTAACAACTGCGCTAAAAATATTCTAATATAAAAATGTTTATTCTTTTTACATATATAGAAGACAGTGATGATACACCGGCAAAACAACTCCGTGGCGACATTGAGAATCTTCATAAAGCAGTTGAATCGTTGAATAAGAGCATAATAACGCAACGTGAATTGGCTACACAAAATCTTGCAACATGGAGAGAATATGAAGAAGGCATTCAGAAGATAAAACCTTGGATTGAACAAGCGGAATCGAAGGCAGCTACGATGGGCAGCAAGCCTACTACTTTGGCTCAAGCCACGCAAATGTTAGGATCAGCCAAGGCTTTTCAAGTTCAATGTCAACAATATCTTCCAAAAGTCCAGAGTTTGTCAACGATTAGTCAGCAGATAACTGGAAGAACAGTGGCACCTGATGAAGTCGACGCTGTATATACGCGGTGGAACGCAGTTCATGACGTGGCAGTACAAACGACGACCAAACTTGATAAATTAGTCTCATCATGGAACACCTTCGAATCAGAAGCAAAAGAGTTTAATGAATGGTTGCAGAATAGTGAAAGGGAAGCTCTCAAAGAACCCAATGTTCAAACACCCGAAGCCGCAAAGTTGGAAAAGGAATTGGCACATTTGAAAGAATTCAACAAGAGTATATCCGATCATCAAGCTCAACTGATATCATTGACTCAAGTTTCCGATCATATTAGCCATGGTTTATCGCTAGACGGCGCCTCCGCATTGAAAGGTCGCGTTGCTGAAATGAAGATTAGAGTAAGCAAACTCGCAGACACAGTTCGACATTACATTAATCGTGTCTCTGACTCGTTGTTAGCTAGACAAGAATTCCAGATGAAGATCACCGACTTTGAAAACTGGATGACAAGATTGAGATCTAATATCAATGAGATCGGAGACGTAAATGTGGATAATGTTGATACTAATTTGCAAACAATGCATGCTTATCTTCAAGAACATTCGGAAAAACAACCGGCATTTACAACGATTTACAACGAAGTAAAACAATTGTCATCGCGAGGTTCTATGTTGGAAGCCGCCGCATTGGATGAAACTTACACGTCATTAGCGAAGAAATACAAGGCGCTCGAAGATGACTTAAAAGAAAAGAAGAAAGGCTTAGAAAAGTGGATCGAACTTTTGAACTGGCATAATGATGCCAATGCGCAATTAAATCATTGCAAATACGAATCTGAAGCCAGAAAACCAACTATCGCTGATCTCGATAGATTTTCTTCGGAACTTCAAGTTGTACATACAAAGATCAATACTTGGAAGGAACTTGTCCCGTTAATGGATAGCACTCTGGGAATACATATTCGTGACAAGCAAGAGAGACCAATTACTGCAACTTCTTTACTGAATGATCTTGAGTCCAAGGCCACAGCTTTGAAGACAGAATTATCTGCTAAGAGAGACAAATTGGAGAATCTCGATGCTAAATGGGATAACTTTAGAAAATTACAACAAAAAATTACGGAAAAAATTGTCAACACTCAGACGAGCCTGCAAAACATCACATATACCGTTGATACTTGCGAAAAACTCACGCCGGCAATCGAAAAGATAGACGATTTAATCGAAGATCATCAAAGACGAGAACCGGAAAAAGAAAGCCTTCATCAAGAAGGTGACAATTTGATGAAGGAGGATCAACGAGCGATAACTAATATTCAGGTAGTAGTTTCTTCAGTAGATGGAAACTGGGAAAAGGTTAATGAACTTCTGCGTGAGCAGAGAAGGAAATATGCTGAAATGGATGTCGACTGGAAACAGTATCAGGAAGCCAAGGATAAGCTAAACAAGTTCATTGACGAAGCGAAAAACCTTTGTCAGTCGATCAAAGATGTGTCAACTGATATCACCCAGGCAAACGTTGCTCTGGAAAAACATAAGAGAGCTTCAGAGATTTTAAAGAAGGGTAAAATATTTCTGGATAAAATGGATGGCAAGGCGCAACAATTAGCGAAAGAGACATCGTTAATGCCGAACTTCAAGACAAGTCTAATCGAATCGGATTTATCCAATATACGAAAAAAATATAACGAGATTAATGGTAAAGTAATCGATCGGACTCAAGCGTACGAAACACAGGTTATCATCTGGAAGCAGATCGAAGAAGCAAAATACGAACTTACAAAGTGGCTTAGCGACACGAATGAGGCGCTCATTGCGGCTTGTGATCGTTTACTCGACGCTGAGAATGGACAAGCATTATTGATTAAATATCGCGAGGAATTACCAGTATATCAACAACTTCGTCAAGGTATCGCCACGAAGAGCGAACAACTCGTCAAACTGAACAATGACGCGAGCATATCAACTTTGGAATCCCTTAATGATTTATTGGATGATCAATTTAAGGTTGTTAAACAGGCCGCAAATAAGCTCGCGTCGTTCACCTCAACTTTCAACGAGAAAGAAAAAAGTATCAGGCAGGAGTTGAAGAAATGTAGTGATACGATATCAAAGATTCGCGAAGAGATAATCAAGTGCGATGATTTAACTGGCGAGAATACTAAGATTATGTATAGAATCAACAAATGTCAAGAATTGAAGACCGAACTGGAAAAGTGCGATTACACACTTTCAGAACTTGACGAGAAATTAACAGATATGGTATCAGAATATCCAACTATATCGAAATCTAGCTTACCAAAAGAACTGCAAGCATTGCAACTCCGTAAAGACGGCGTAGCTAGTCATGCTGACAAGGTTAACGCAACGTTGGTAGCCTTCTTGACAAAACTCTATCACGAAAAGTTTGGCGCTCTGCAACGCTTAGTAGCAACTCACAAGGAAAAAGTAGCCTGGTGTGAACCCGAACAGAGCAGCGATCGTTATAATCTTGAGGTAAAGATGGCCTCGTTGATCGATGTGGAAGACGGTATTGCTGATTGCGAGACTCGAAAAGTGGATACAGATAATTCATTGACACTTCTAAGCACTGTCGAGAGCAGCGAGATCATTTCTGCTCTTAGAGACGAACGCGACAAAGTTACTGCCGACCTGGAGTCCTTGAAAGACAGCTATCGCAAAATCAAATCTGTACTGCAAGAAAATATTGCTTTGTGGCAACGATACGAATTTACATCAGAAAACGTAATTTCCTGGCTCAAAGAGAACGAGAATAAAATCAGAATGGAGGCCACGATGCTTCTAAATCCAAACGAGATCGACGCAAAGATTGCTGAAATAACACAACTTAAAGAAAAAGTCGAGAATTATGAAAACGAGATGAAGGATCTGATCGCACTCGGAGAGGAAATAACCAAAGTTAGTCCAGAATCTCGCGTGACTCAATACGTCGGACATTTAAATACGCGTTATCATTCGGTTCTTAAATTTTTGGTTCAACATTTAGACAGACTCAGAGAACTCAAACAAATTAAAGGCCAATATGCTGCTAATGTAAAGGAACTGGAATCGTGGTTACTAAACGCGGAGCAGAAATTGAAAACTTTTAACGAGATCAGCGGTCCGAAACCAATGACCTTCTATCAGTCTCGCTTGAAAGAATTAAAAGCGTTTGGGGAGGAACGCGAAACTGGACAAGCAATTTTAAATCGAACAGCGGAAGCGGGTGAAACACTTTTCGCGAGGATAACACCAGATCACAGGGAACTCATCAGAAGTGAGCTACGAAATTTGCGTAGTCGGATGGAAGCCTTGGCCGATCGCACAAACGTAATTTATAAGAAAATCGAGAGCGACATGATGCATCGATCCTCGTTCGAGGACAAGTATTCTCAAGTAAAGCAGTGGTTAGTTGAGGCACGAAAGAAATTAGGTGACAAGCAAGATCTGCTACCGTCGCTTCAAGAGAAGAAACTCGCTTTGCATTTGTATAAAGCTATTGCACAAGATGTAGGAGTTCATCGAAATATCTTGGAACAACTTCAGGACAGGCTCGGAACAGCACCAGACGACGAAGCTAGCGAGATGCTCAATAGCGTGATTGAAGCGCATGAAAAGCTATCGGAAGACGTAGATGATAGAATCGGTATAATGGAAAAGTACGTTGCAAATCATGAGGCCTATCTTCAGACGTTCGAGAAGACGCGAGATTGGATTAACACGATGGTAAACGAAGCGGCGCCCATCAGTGAGGATCTCTCAATAGATCGAGATGCAGCTAAATCTAAGATTGCTTTAATCGAGAACGTATTGCAACAAAAACCAGAGGGCGATAGAATTATAGCCGATTGCAATCAGCAATTAAATATCATTTTGGAGCAAACCTCGATAGCTGGTCACTCCACATTATTGAGAGGTTTCGAACAGCAGAAAAAAGTTTGGGAGGATTTCCTCCAACGATGCGCCTCAAGCAGAGATAAATTGAATCATCTATTCAACCAATGGTCCGAATTTGAAAAAGTAGTCGAGGGCCTAGAATCTTGGCTCAAACAAATTGAAATGCAGGTAAAAGATCAAAGCTTGAAGAGTACTGAGGAAACTAAACGCGCGCACTTACAAAAATTGAAATCCCTCGAAGAGGCTATCATAACAAAGGGCACAGAGTTTAACGCTGTGGTTGAGAAAAGTCAAGGCGTAGAAGCGGAATCCGACTTGGTTACTAAAGTATCTCGTCAAGCTACTAGATACCAAGCAATCAGGAATCAAGCAAAAGAAGTTGTAGCGAGATACGAGCAATATGTAAAAGAGCACAATCTGTTTAACGAAAAGTATAATCAATTCTTGAATTGGATCAATGAAGTTCAGAATGAGTTGAAGAAACATAGCGAAATTGTTGGCGATTTGGCGGTGCTACAAAGCAGACAGAAGCATATCAGGGATCTCGGTGACGTTCGAACTCGCGAGAATGCTCGTTTCGAATCTGTCATCGATCTCGGTGAGAAACTTTATGTGCACACTTCACCGGATGGTAGAGAGATAATCAGACAACAATTGAGAAATCTACGCAGCATGTGGGACGGATTTTCCGAGGATTTGCAAAGTTCGATGCAGAAATTAGATCAATGTCTAATGCAGTTCGCTGAGTTTTCATTGTCTCAAGAGCAATTAACGACTTGGCTGCGAGACGTCGAGCGCGCAATGCATCAGCACACAGAACTGAAATCATCGCTGGAGGAAAAGCGCGCACAATTGCAAAATCACAAGATCATGCACCAGGAAATCATGTCACATCAGACGTTGGTCGAATCGGTTTGCGACAAAGCGCAACAATTGGTCGACCAGACGAAGGACACTTCTTTGAATGTCTATTTGCAATCCATCAAACAGCTCTTTCAGAATATCGTCGCCAAGTCTCGAGATTTGTTAGAAAATTTAGAGGATTGTTGCGAAAAACATCATCGTTTCAATCTTCAATGTAAATGCTTCTCCGATTGGTTAAATGGAGAACGAGAAAAGCTAGGAGAATGCAATGATATAACGGGTGAACGATCTGAAATATCTCGTAGATTAACGAGCTTAACATTGTTAAAAGATGGCCAGGCACAGGGAGCAGAACATCTCACCAAGTTAAAGGAATTCAGTGAAGCTGTGGCTAATAGCACCGCGCCGAAAGGTCGAGAAGTTATCAACAAGGAAGTGATTACCTTGGAAAATAATCTGCGCCAATTCCTGAATGAAATTGGTAATATATTACAAATATATAACATATATTACAAATTCTATTTTTTGTGATTTCAAAATTATATAGAAAAATCATCCCTGTATAAAGTTATTTAATTCATTACTTCCGTTTATCGCAGTCATTTCATTAGAAAATTTTGCTTTTCAGAATCTGTAGAGGAGCGACAGAAAGCAGCTTTGAAAAGATGGCAGAATTTTGAGGATCAGCTCGAAGCTCACACAAAATGGTTCCGTTCTATGGAGGCGACATTCCGAGATCAACAGTTGCAGCCTACGTTAAAAGATAAAGAAGCACAACTTCGCGCGTTTAAAGAGAAACGTGAGATTATTGCGCAGCAAGAGCGGGAGATAGATGAATTCGTGGACAAGTCACATAGTTTACTGCACGCGAGTGGTATTGAACGCATCAAGCCATTAATTTCCCAAGTTAGCAACAGGTATGTCGAATTATTCCAACAAGAGAACTATCTTTATATTTATCATCCTTGCATACGTGTATGTAATAAAATCTTAATAGTTATATGGCAAGTAAGAATTGGAAAAATTCAATCTCAAAATAAAAATTTTAAAACTGAATATGTTTTAAAAATGCATGATTTATTGTAGTCGTATATATATGAACATTTAAACAAGTAAATAATTAACACTTTGTAAATAAAGATATAATAAAAATAATAAGACATTAATTAAGCTCAAATTAAATATTTAGATATCAATTGTTGCACGTGCTCAGTAAGGAAGTAATAAATCGTTGCCAAAGCATCGTAGATGATCATCGCGCTTACGAAGAAAAATTGAAAGCTATTGATGTTTGGCTTACACCTCTCGAAAAAAACTTAGCTATTTTGAAGGAAGATGAGATTGGTGGAGATCTCGAAGCGAGGAACTCGCGTTTACAAGTTTTGCTAGCCGAAAAAGAGCAAGCTGAACACCGTTTAACTAGCTTAACGTCTCTCGGTGAAAGGATTCTTCCAGACACTTCCGCTCAAGGGCGTGAAGTAATCAGACATGAATTGCGAAACGCTCGCGAAAGATGGGATCGTTTGGCAGAAGGCATCACAGAGCAACAGAAAAAGCAAGATGCTCAATCTTTACAATGGTCTAGTTATCAAGAAACTCTACAACAGATTCTCACTTGGTTAGATACGATGGAACGTGCAGTTAAACAAGATTCCTCGATGGTGTGGTCCTCCTTGCCAGAAATAAGATCAAAACTACTCAAATTGAAGGTTTCTTATATCTTTTTAATATTATATTATTATCTGAATAATTTTATATTATTATCTGAGAGTATATAAAAAAACACAATATGAAAATCATTAATCATATTATCTTGGAAATTTTTCTTTTAGACATTACATCAAGAAATCTTGGCTCATAAACGTCTCATCGAAGGCATTTCCGAAAAAGCTAACGCTTTGGTTCAAGTTACTCAAGTTCCATCAAATGTTCATGAAAAAGTCGTTTCAGTTTCAAAGAGATACGAAAAGTTAGTGGATACATCTCAGAAAGGAATATTGAGCTTGGAAGCATTACTCAATATTTTCCAGCAGTTCCACGATCTTCAGAAAGCTTATCAAGATTACCAGAAACGTCAATGGGAACGTTTAGCAAATTACAGTGACTATACAGGAAACAAAACTGCTCTTCAAGCTAGATTAGCTAAAATTATAGAGATACAGGACAGTCAAAGCGAAGGTGAAATAAAACTGAACGTCCTTGAAGAACATGTTGCGCAGAGTGCGCATACTTTGCCACCTCGCTCGCAAGAATCTATGGAAAGAGATTTAGCGAATCTTAGGTAAATATTTTAAAAAAGAAAATAATAAAAAATTATATTTATTAAAAGAATAATTTTATTAAAAGAAAGAGTATTTAGAAATTAAACAATTTCATTGTCAATCACATAAATGAACATTGGATGACTTTCTAGATTCGAAAATAAGAAATTCACTACAGCCGTAAACGATGTGGTACGTTGCATCGAAGAAAGAATACAACAATGGAGTGAATACGAAAATTCATTAGAACGTTTGCTTGCTTGGCTTACTGATGCCGAGACATCATTGAAGAACTATTGTCTGAAGAACACGCTTGAAGAGAAGCAGGAGCAACTTGAAAAATATCAAGTAAGTTCAAAATTATTACAACAAGTTGCATTATAGAAATGCGGTTTTCTTTTGGCTTTATATATATATATATATATATATAAATTTGATAAATGTTCTATTTAACGAATATCGATTATTTAAAGATCGCTTTGTGTTTATCCCTTATCACAAAATTTTCCCACATGAAATAGTAACATAATTTGAGGTGTGCACATTTAAAGTACCCAGTTTTAATTACGATTAGATGTAGCTGTTTTCTTTACACGCACTGACATTTTTCATACACATGAATGTAACATAAATTTTATAATATTAACGTTGTTTTTTTCTTTCTTTATACGTCTCATACGATAGATCATGCATATTTTTAAATCGACGAAAAAGAGAGGAGAAAGCCCCCATCTACGCAAACTTTTATCTCCAATCGTAGAGCATAATTATCTCTCACGCACAATGATTATGTGTAATAAAATTTCCTAGGAACTACAGAAGGTCGCCGATTCGCAGAACATGGACGTGACAGAACTGGTTGCGCTTGGCGATCATCTCGAACAAGTAAGAGAGTGATATGCAAATTGCAAATATCATTTTGTAACAAGAAATGATTGCGAGAGAGGCGGATGATTGCAACGGCTTTACGAGGAGTCTCTTCGACACAATTGCTCTTTTCTTATGTAATCTTTCAACTTTTATAGCTTTTATAGCTTTTTTTTCAAAGCAGGTGGGAGATATCAACGTTTCACCTTGTGATTTTATTATATATTATTATATATTAAACGACATATCTGATTGAGAGTAATATGAGATACGTATGCCATTTTATTAAATAAAATCAGTGTTTTTCATCAATATTAAATCTGATTAAAAATATGATTAAATTATTTTCTAAATTATTTTCTCTCGCCATATAAACATTAATGTTGTTTTAAGCACTCATAATACTAAACAATTATTTATTTATGCATCGGCTAGATGAATTTTTGTTATTATACTTTTGGCGGCTATCTATTTATGTTTAGTAAATATTGCGCTTTTAGCTTCAAAATTTGCAGTAAAATCTGTTTTGCTTCACGAATGGAGAGCTTCTTTGGCGCTGAAATTTACAACGAGACGAACAAACGAGTCTGATACATCGGGATGGAATATTAAACTCTACTTTTTATACTTATTATTGTTAGTGCATACTTCTTCACGTTTAACACTTAAGTAATAATAATCTAACCACATTACTCAAACAGGCTTCTGCACGTAAGAAGAGAGAATTTTCTACTTCCTTATTTCGCATCTAAATTATGCGGAACAGCTCTTTAACTAGAATCTCACTTAAAAGCAGTTAAATATAAATATGATTTTTTTTCAGTCACTGATTGTAAATCTCCGGCAAAATGAAGCTGAATTCGATAAAATGAGTGATGATTCGTCGGAATTGATGCAGATCAGTGGCGAGACTCGATTTTCTGTCAGCGTTCAACAAGTCACATCACGTTTCCAATCAATTCAGGCGACCGCTAAGGTAGTATAACTATATATACGATATCTTCATAAGACAAATATTATCAAAATAGAAAAAAATTACAAATAAAACTTTATTTATTTTTTATATTGTAAAAGAAAAGAATTTAATTATTAACCCCATTGCTTCAGCGTATTTAATGTAGCAGATCAAAACTTTGTATCATAATTATTATAAATTTATTTTTAATTTATTTATAATAAATGAAAATTAAATAAAATTAGTATTTTCTAATTAATTTTTTTGTGTCATCAATATAATTAATAACATCACAAAATATGTCATGGAAAATATCTTTTCTCGCAATGAAAATCTTTATATAATTCTGTTTCAGGAACTGGTAAAAAAATGCGAACAAGCAGTAGTTGATCATGCTAGCTATTTAGATCGTTATAAACAGTGTTCCGAATGGCTAGCGAATGCAAGAGTGCGTTATCAGTCCTCCAAGGAAAACGTCAGTGATACTCGTCAAAAGCTGATTTCAAATGTGGAAACTTTAAAAGAGCTTTTGGCTCGTCAATCCTCGTCTACTCTCTTGATAAACAGCACTGTCGAGGCTGGCGAACGATTGTATCCTATGACCGGCACAGAGGGCCGAGAGATTATTCGTCAGCAATTACTGGATCTTCAGCAAGCCTTCGAAGAGCTTTATGACGGTATCGCTTTGACTGAACGTGAGTTACAGGCGAAGATCTCGCGGTGGTCCGGTTTCGACGAATGCAGCGAGACCTTCGAGAACTGGTTGAAAAATACAGAAGCTCAATTGAAGCCAGAAATTGAACTAAAAACTACTCTGGATGAAAAACGTGCCCAATTACAGATCTATCGCACCATCTTGCATGATGCTCAAACGCATCAGCAAGACTTACTGGATCTCCGAGATAAAGCAGATAATTTGCCCGATCGTACCGATAAGATCGATCAAACGCTGAATAATTTAACGAACAGATACAATATATTACTAAAACGCGCGACGAAATTTGTAGAAAGGTATGAAGGCATAGTGAGCGATCATCAACAGTATAGCAAAGCTGTTTTAGATACGCATGAATGGCTGGATGCTACGCACAATGCTGTGAGTCTTTGGGGTGACGTGGAACTAGAGAGAGTATCCTTGCACACAAATTTGGATCGCCTAAAGAATCTATTGCACAATTTGCCGGAAGATGAATCGCGAGTGCAGCAAATCAAGTCTCTGGGCGAAAAAGTAATACCCGGTACTTTGGAATCAGGACAGATAAACATCCGCTCGCAGATTGATTCTTCGCAACAAGAATGGGAAGGCTTAATCTCAGCGGTTAAGTCTACTATCGAGTCTTTGGAGAACAAGCTTCAACAATGGAGCGAATTTGAGATATCGAAGGAACGATGTTTAGCATGGATGAGAGACACTGACACAAAGTTACATGCCGTCGATCTCAAATCCACTTTGGCAGAGAAAAAGACTCAACTCGAAAAATTACGCACTCTTCAAGGTGAAGTTCGCGCTAAAGAACTAGAAATTGACGCCGTTGCTGAGCGAGCTCAGCAACTGCATAAAACTGTTACTTCTCGCACTTCTTACATATCGGATTTGAGTATCAAATATCAACAGATTTCTAGCAAAGTCAAAGAGCTCAATAATCGTTGGCATCAGTATGTTACCATGCATCAAGATTTCGACAATCAATTGGCAGAATGCACCACATGGTTGGAAGACATAAAAAATAAACTGGCATACTGCTCTGATTTAAGCGCATCTTCGCAGAAAGATTTGGAACAAAAAATGGATATCGTACAAGATCTATTATTATATAAAGAGGACGGTTTTGCAAAGGTTCAAGGTATTGTTGAACTAGCCCAGGCTGTTCTAGCGAATACAGCTCCTGCTGGCCATCAAACTATTAATGACGCTTTAGCGAAACTTCAGGAACAATGGAGCACCTTGGCGTCAAAGATGCTAGAAACCAAAACAAACTTGGACGATTCAATAAACAAATGGGCCGGTTTATTGGAACAAATACAATCTATCAAGAAGACGGTGGAATACATGCAGACATCGATCGATGAAATTTCACAGTTTCAAACAACGATGTCAGAAAAAAGAAATCAATTGGAGAGAATCAAAGTACTCGAGGAGAAGGTTCGTTGCGAGAATATTGAGGTTGATAGTCTCAAATGCAAAGTCGCTGAGATGATTGCGAGTGGTCAGCAAGGATTAGCTGCCTCGCAAGCTCAAGATATACTGAACAGATTCGACGAACTTTTTGAGAAGATTAAATCTTTATTGGCTGAACGAGAGGAACAGTATAAAGATCACCGCTTTTACAAAGAAGCTCACGATGATCTTATCGGTTGGCTTAGCCGGGCTCGCGAGAAAATACCATCTATGAAACAGAGATCACTTAGTGATAAACTAGCGATCGAGAGTGCAGTGGTACCGCTCGAAAGTTTGTTGAATAAGAAAGCTCAAGGTGAATTGTTGGTGGAACATTTGCAGCATACTGGAAATGTTGTTTGCGCCAGTACTAGTCCCATCGGACAAGAAGTTATCAGGAACGAAATACGAGCACTCACAGAAAGTTTCGAAGGATTGTTCAAAGGTAAGAAATCAATGTTGATAATTTAAAATACAAAAAAAATATTGAAATAATCGCGAGTAATCAATAATAATAACCAATAATAATTTTTAACCTACAAAAAGAAATAATTGCAGTTTTAAATGTATTAATAAACATATTCTATTGCAGAAATTCAACAACAGAAGAATCAATTGGAGGCTACTGTGAGTCAATGGCGGGACTATAAAGATGAATACGAGAGACTCAGCGACTGGTTGCAACAGTTTGACATTCTCATCAAAGCTCAAAAAAATGCTCTTTTGCCGAATCTGAAAGAAAAGGAGAAGCAGGTGAAAGAAGTAAGGGAACTGCTCGATAACTTAATACAAGGCCAAGAGCAGATTGATAAATTCAACAAAACGGCTGCCGGTCTACTTTCGTCTCACTTGGATACTTACGTTAACAATCAGCTGCGACATTTGAATTCACGTTACCAGGTGCAAGTGAATCTCGCAAAAGATGTATTAAACAAAGTTGAAACCAATCTAACTCAACATCAAGAATATGAGAGCAATCTTGAGAAAGCCCGTGACTGGATCGAAAATGCCAAGCAAATTATACGTCAAGGAACAGAAGCTGCCTCGAGTAGCAGTCGCGAAGAATTACAGAATAGACTTGATAAAATCCAGGAATTATTAAGAAAACGCGAGGAAGGTCAGAACCTGATACATCTCACTGTAAATTGCGGCGAGAAAGTCATGAGAAACACGCGATCGGATGGTCGTGAAGAGATCAACGCTCAGTTGAAAGAGATTCAAAACGATTGGGAGCGCCTGGTAAAAAAGATTTCAACCACAAAAGTACATCTCGAGACGAGTCTGTTGCAATGGGCGGATTACAGTTCGTCGTATTCGCAGCTGCAGCAGTGGATTAGTGATCGTGAGGCTAAACTGCAACAAGTGTGCGAGCAAAAAGTTTCCAAAGCTCGAAAAGGTTTAGTTGGATTGAGCTCTTTGGCAATTGGAGAAAGAAAGGCGAACTTGCGACAAACTAACAGCATCGTACAGGATATTGTGGCGTTTGAGCCAATGATTCAATCAGTCACCACAAAAGCCGAAGACTTGCAACAAGCGACACCGGCCACGGAGATTTCGATTAAATATGAGACTCTGAGTAAACAAGCTCAAGAATTATATGCGAAGCAAAAGGAGACTGTCGAACAGCATCAGGCCTTTATCGATAGCGGTAATGAATTTGTTCAATGGGTACGAGTAGCCAAAGAGAGACTTAGCAAGTGCTCGGAGCCTACGGGAGATAAGGAATCTTTGGCCAGCAAAATCACACAGCTTAAAGTTTTACAGAGTGAATTACCTGAAGGTCAGAAGAAGCTGGAGAAAGCTTTAGAACAAGGTAATGCCGCTTGTCAGATTGCAGACGATGAAGACAAAGAAATAATCGAAGAAGAAGTGGCGCTATTACAAGAAGAATATGATAATTATGTGTAAGTAAAATAAACTTAATTTTTTAAGTACAAAAGAATATAATGATATTAGATTTTATAATTTTGTATTTTTATAATATTTTTTATAATATTTTTATAATATTTACTTATAATAATATATTTTATATATGTATTATAATTTTTTATATTGATATTTATAACAGAGACTCGCTGAATAACACAAAGAGTTTGCTCGAAGTCGGCATCGTGAAATGGACTGAATATGAGGATCAATTCTCCGAAGCTACAGAATGGCTTACGCAAACTGAACAGTTAGTTCAAACGTTCAATAAATTGCAAGATAGTCTGGAAGAGAAGAAAAACGTTCTCGAACAATTCCAGATTCATTTGCAAACATTGTTTGATTGGCAAAAAGAGCTAGACCGCTTGAACATGAAAGCTCAGATGTTGTTGGAAACATGTGCCGACACGAGAATTTCTAATGCAATAACGCAACTCACTACCAAATACAATGCATTGCTATCTCTGGCTAAAGAAATAATGCGACGATTAGAATTACATTATCAGGTAATTACTATTTATTATTTATAATTATTATTTATAATTATTATTTATTATCTAATTATATAAATATTTATTAATAAAAAATTTTTATAATTTTAATTTTAACTTATACTTCTTCATTATATGAACATAACAATGCATATATATATAATATACTCATCACTTTTTCTAAAATGTTAATTAGGAACATCAACAACACAATACTTTATATCAAGAATGTCAAGATTGGATAGAGCGCACACGAGACAAATTAAGCGAGTGCAAAGATATTCCCAGTACATTAAGTGAAGTTAATAACAAGTTACATACGTGTAAAACTATTCGACAGACGTTGGAGCAAGGTCAGAACAAATTACGTTATGCTCTGGAATTGAAAGAAAAAGTCATTATGAACACGGAACAAAACGGCGCAGCAAAGATTCAAGAAGACACCGAGAACTTAAAAAGCGAATTTGATAAGCTATTAGTCGATGTCGAAGATGTGAGACAAAGACTGTCAACAAGAGCAAGTATGTTAGAGGAGCTCAACAAAATTCACCGACTTATTTCGGATTGGTTGGAAGAAGTTGAAAGCAAGATTCAACCAGAAGATGTATACAGAAATGATCTTAGTGAGAAACGTGCTCTGTTAGAAAAATATAAGATCTTGCAAAAAGATATTCACGGTCATGGCGAAACGGTGAATCGCTTAAAGATTCGTCTTACTGAAAATCACAGCATATCCAAAAGTCCGTACGAATTGACAATCAATAAATATGATAGTTTGAAGAAATTAATTTCTGAAAAAATTCATGTAAGTAGAACTCTTTTTTTAATTGCAAACAGGAATGTAATATAATAATATAATAATATTGTTATTTTGGTTATTTTAGAATTTAGAAGATCAAGTCAAAGATCACGAAAAATTCCAACAAGCTTTGAACGAGGCAGGTGACTGGGTGCGTCATACAAAAGTCGAACTTCAACAATATAGTGATACTCATGGCGAGAAAGAACGAATTATCGAACGAGAGAATAAAGTCAATCAAATCATCTCATCCTTGCCAAAAGGCGACACGTTGATTTCGAAAGTGATCGAGCTAAGCGACGTTGTGATCTCTAAGACAGGATCCGAGGGTCAAGATTCCATTAAGCAAGACATGAAACAAATACAGGCTGATTGGAAATCCTTGCAAGCACAATGCAACGATTCGCAACGAACTCTTGCCAACTGCATCTCAAGCTGGTCCCAGTTCACGAATACGTTAGATGGCATGAAGCGATGGATAGATCATTTCCAAAAGAAGATTGCAGACGAACAGACTAAAGATAACAAAACTCCAGAGGATTTAGAGCGTTGTAAATATTTAGTGGAAGAGGCAGTTAAACAAAAACCTGTTCTGGAAGACTTGAATGACAAATGTGAAGCTTTATTGGAGATTAGCGCTTGCAGCTGGGCGCGAGATAAGACGGTACAATTGCAATCAGCGTACACGTCGCTATTGACCGATGCGCAAGGGCTCGTCTTCAAAGTCGAGAAGAATCTCGCCGATCATACTGAATTCTTAAAAGCGAAAAAGGAGATGGAGGATTGGTTACGCACTGCTCAAGGCTCAGTAGAAGATTGTATCGGTGTAGGAGATACGGCTTGGGCAAAAGATAAATTAGAAACCTTGAGGGTAAGTTTTATTGAAAAAAAAAATACAGAAAATTTTTTGCAGGAAATGTCAATGAAATATATTACTAGATTTAGATACTAATCGTATTAATAAAAAAATATGTCATACAAATATAAATTCGTACGTGTCTTATTTATTTATTTATTTTTTTAATAGATATATACTTTTTAAAATTTGTATATTAATAAAAAATATTAGAATAAACTAAAATAAATATTATTTGATAGATTTATTAATTAAATATATATGATAGCAAAATTTAAATAAATATAGTTAAATAATCTAACAGCGATAAAATTATTTTAATTCAAGCTGGTGGCGACGCGCATGACGGAAGGTCAACATCTACTATCGACATTGCAAAATGCTTTTGCAAAAGCAATAAACATGGTTCTTCCAGAACAACAAGATCAGTTACGATCGGATATGGCCAATTTACGTTCAAATTGGGAACAATTAAGCATAGATCTTAATACGGTTCAAGCTAAAGTAAAGTCGGTTTTGAGTCGCTGGGAGGATCATGCGGAAGCGCATAATAAATTTGCAAAGTGGTTAGAAGGGAACGAAGGAATTATTAAAGGTTTTCCGGATACAAAAGGCGAGTTTGGTGAGATGAAAACAATGCTCGAACGATACAAACATATTCAAGAGGAAGTTTGCGATAAAAAATCCGACTTAGATCATTTGATGACGGAAGCAACAGAATTGTCAGCATGGGCGAAAAATAACACGACGCTAAACGAAACGAAATATTTATTAGACCGATGGAAGGCGCTAGCCGAACTTGTCGGCGAGAAGAAAAAGTTTATGGAAAATGAGATGCAAGAGTATAATTCGTATCATGCTGCTTTACAAGAAACAGAAAAGTGGCTATTGCAAATCTCTTTCCAATTAATGGCACACAATTCTCTCTATATTACCAACAAAGAACAAACGATCGAACAAATCAAACAGCATGAAGCATTATTAACTGAAATTCAGAAGTATCAGGAAGTATTAGACGAACTAAAATTGAAGGGTCATGGTCAAATAGATAGATATGTCGGTGCGAATCCTACTATTAGATCAACTATAGAGACGCAATTGCAAAATGTTCAGGATAGTTACAATTCGTTGTTGAATACCGCCCTGCAAATCAAGAATAGATTGACAGAGTCTCTAACTAAATTCCAGGAATATGAGAACACTCTGGAGAGTATCATGAAGAATCTAGACATGTATGAGACGGAAATGACTCAAGGATTAGAAGCTCCATTGAATAACTTAATTTCTGCTGAGCAGAGCCTCGAGAGTGCTCGAACTCTACACAACAAGCTGCAAGCCGAAAAAGCTCGATTGGCATTAGCGGTGGAAGCTTGCGAAGCTGCGGCGGCATGCGTCTCTAGACCCGGAAGTCCTCTTGATGCTCCGCCTATTCAAGTCCCCGCAAGAGAAGTCGAAGTTAGAACAAGACTCGATGATCTCATTGATCAGGTATGTACTTAATTTCATTTATTAATCAGATAAAATTAGTAAGTGTAATAAAGTAAATTAATTTTATAAACTGTAAATTAATTAACATTATAAAATCTAATGTAGAGATATAGAAAATGAAAAACATAAATGATCTGTCTAACATTATCTAATTTGTTCATACTAATTTTTCTATACATAAATATTTTTTATTTCTATTAAATATAATTGAAAATTGTACGTATATTTAATATAAATTATGTATCTTATTAGATGCAAACGCATTTGGCAAATGTGATGAAAACGGTAGGTGAACTAGAGGAGCAATTGCGACAAAAGAATTCGCTTCGTGCTTGGATTAATCAGCAGAGAGCCCTCTGCGCTGAATGGAAGTCACGACCAGCGAAACTGCGAGAGGAGGCTGCTCAGGCTGAATTGCAGGCAATGAATGAATTGCTCACCAATGTAGGCGAACGTCGCACTCGCGCATTAACGGAATTGTCGATCCAAGAAGAGGATCATGATATTGAGGAAGGATTGAACAAACTGGAGACCGAGCTGACTGAAGCTATCGCCGGAAAACAAGCAGCACAGGATCTTATCCAGAAATACAGATCACAAGTGCAGAATATTCAAACATGGTTCGATGGCCTATCGAAGAAAGTCGACATGATTGAGAAGGGTAGTGGATTGACTATCGGTCAGAAAATTTCAAATCTTAAAGACATTACAACCGAATTTGAATCTCTGGGAACAGAGAAATTGGCAGAGGTAAAGAAATTAGGCGATCAAGTGATGGACTCGGTCAGCAATCTAGATTCTCAGCAAATAGAAGAGCAAATTAAGTCGATAGAGAGACGATACGCGGACATTGGTAAGAAGTTACAAAGAAAAGCACAGGTCTTAGAGATGACGGCACAAGGCATCGAAGCAACTAGGCGAGAGATCGAAGAGAATCGAGAGTGGATTAAACAGAAAAAGCAACAAGTAAAGATGCCTGAATTGCTTGGCTTCGAAAGCAAACAGGCGGAAGAAAGACTTCTCACTCTCAAGGTATAATTCTTCATTTTCTTGTTACTTTTTCCTCAAAAAATATCAATATACATTATTTTTAAATTATAATATTATATTTTACAGGCTATGTTGAAAGAAGCAGATGGAAAGCAATTGATTATAGATACATTGGAAAAGAGAGTTGGAAATATGCAGAACGAACTGGAAACCAGCGAGCAGCAGCAATTAGAAGCTGACACGAAATCTTTGCGCGGCGAACAGGTTGAATTATGCGCCATTTTGAGAGAAGAAATATCCATCGCGAATGCAGCAGCTGATGCACGTCGCAAATTAGAGACTGATATTAAAAAAGCACGAAATTGGATAAAGTCCAAAGGCAACGATTTAAAGAAACTTAGCGGATATCTGCCTTTGAGAGCTTCGAAAGTTGAGCAAGATATTGCACAACACAGTGGATTGGAAACAGATATCGATTCCTTTAACGAAAGTAACCTTAAAGATATTCTTAAACAAGGGCACAATTTGCTGAAAGATTGTAATGCAGACAGTCGCGCCAAGCTCCAGACCCTTCTGGACGATCTAAGTAAGGATTATGAGGAATTGAAGAAGGAGGCGAAAGAAAAACAAGCTTCGTTAGCAGATCTTCTTCAGGGACGCAAGGCTTTTGAAAGTGAATTAGACAAGTGTCAACGATGGATTAAGGAAGCTGAAGTGGCTACCTCTTCTGAGTTGCGACCTTCCAGTCTTGACATTCTTCGTGAACAACTTGCTAAGGTATGTATATATTCCTTATAAAAAAAATTCACCGAGATTTTGATGCACCTTGTATATCTTTTGCAAAGTATATATTTCAAGAATATAAATATTTCTTTCTTTTTTATAGTACGATCGATTGAAGAAAGAGGCACAAGAATACGGTGATGACATAGAAAAAATAAATCAACAAGGAAAATCAATTTTACCGACTGTGAGTGATGCCGATAAGCAAGAATTGAGCGAACAGTTGAAAAATATGAAAGAAGCTCACGGACGAGTGGCTGATGTGATAAATGAAAGAGCAATTGCACTTCAAAAGAATATAGATGAAGCTGAAGAAGCTGCCGCACGAGTGGCGGAGGCAATTCAATTCATGACAGACATTCAGAAAGAACTTCATGATTTGAATAAACCGATTGGTGCTCGTGTGGAAGATGTGGAAGGAATGCTGGCCGCTTATGAAAGAATTTTGAACGATCTCAAAGCAAATAAAGCCAAATTATCTGATCTTCAATCTGCTAATATAGGAGATCTACATGGTGTTCTAGCTCAACAAGATGATTTAATAAGAATTCTCGAAGCACAAATAGCGAAACTTCGTCAGTTGCTGTTATTACGGCAACAATTTATCGCCTTGATCGCAGAGATTACTACTTTCATTGCCAAGTATACTGAAATTGTTCGAGATATTGAGAAATCTGGGCAAACAACGGAAGAGAAAATTAAAAGGTACTGTATTTGTGGATCATAATATCATATATTGAATAAACAATGTACCTTAAACTTTAAATAGGAATTTGATTCCATTAGTGATTTATTAATGATTAATTAATTTAATTATCAAAAATTCAACAGGTACGACGATGCTATATTAAAAATTCAGGAATGCGAAGCTACTCTCGCTAGTGCAACGGACAAAGGACAGCAAATAGCGGCGGAAGGTTCGGTTGTAGATAGGAATAACGTGACGGAACAACTGCAATCGTTGAAACAACAATTACAGGCTCTCCGAAGGGCAGTAGAAACTCAAAGAGAGAAACACGAACTGGCGGCAGCTGAGCATAGAAGACTCGCTAGTGAATTGGCAGACATTCTTGACTGGCTTGAGAGCAAGGAGAAAGAAGTTAAATCTAGACCATTGTTGGAAAGAGATCCAGCGAGCGTTGAAGCAGAATTAAAGAAACATCATGCTCTTTGCACTGATGTAAATGAATATCTAGATAGAATCAGAAATCTAAAGGAATCACTGCGACATGAAGAAGGAATGCCTGGATCCTTAAAAGAAATGTTAAGCGAAGCAATTTCTTTGTTGACATCCTTACCGCGAGAGATGGAAGAGCGTGGAAATTATTTCGAGAGTAACATGCAGATGAGATTGGATTACGCAGCTCTTACAAATAAGCTTCACAGCTGGGCTCGTGAAGCTGAGATTCGGCTCGAGAGCAATAAAGAAGGACTCGATTTTGAAAACATTTTTAGCGATCTGGAAGAACACAAGGTGAGTTTTTCTTATTGCTTTTTTAACTAGATTGATTTGAATCATTTAAATTAAGAAATGAGAGATTAATTTCGACTGTTTACAAAATTAATATTATCGTGAATAAATAAGTTTAATTTATTTTCTGTTATGTTTTTAGATATATTTCAGCTCCGAATCTTCGATACGCGAACTCGTGTCACAACAGATTCAACAGGTGGCAGATAAAATCTGGCCGTCTTTGGATAGTTATGAGCAGGAAGAACTAAGTGCTCAACAACAGCAGCATACTCAGTTGTTAAAGAACACTCTTAATACGGCTAAATCGCAACGTTCACGGTTGGAACAGGGTGCAGAAATGTGGAGGGATTATACACAAAGCTTGGAACGTGTTCGCGCCGTTATCAGCAGAACTAAATTCACGGATGAACCGGTCACAACATTAGCTGGATTGCAATTCAATATTCAGAAAATTACACATGCTCTGAATGACATTCAGGTGTGTCAAGAAATACAGATATAAATAATTGTTTCTTCTTTTTTGTGATTACAATTACGTATTTTTTATATTACATTAAATAGAATCTTCAAGTCATATTGAACTCATATATTTATGATATTTGCAATAAAACATTTTTTATAAAATAAAAAAGTATGTCTAGAAAATTTTAATATATTCTAATAAATTTTTCTTTTTATATTTGCATACGTATATTTAAAAGAAAAATTAAATTGCTTTATGTACGACATATGTACATACTATATATATGCTCGATACTAATTAATTAGATGCATTTTTAAATGTCTTTTTATTTCCGCAGAATCAACAATTCGAGTTGGATCTTTTAAATGAACGTGGACAAGAAGTCCTCCGACTCGCAGATATTAATAACAAGAAAGCGATAGAATCACAGCTTTCCGAGATCAATTTGCAATGGCGCGAATTAGTTTCGGGACTCGAAGGACGCAGGGATGCACTCGAGGCATTATCGCGACATTGGGAAGACTTGGAAGCGCAATGGGCTCTCATCGAATCACGATTGATCGCGACTGAGGAAAAAAGTAAACTCATCGATACAGTGGTGCGATCGAAACAACATTTACATGATACTATTAAAGTATTAGAAGTAAGTAACAATTTTTCTAATACGGATAAAATAATAATTTCTCTACTAAAAAAATCACGAGCAATATAAATGTAATACAATTAGTTTGAGAATCAATATCGGAATAATCTATCTTATATATACTCCACACATGAATTTAAATAAATCGCAAAAAAATAGCTAAAAATATTGAAAGTGGGTTAAGCATGTTCTATAATTATTGACATGAGCATAGATAAAACTTTGTATAATAATAGAAAATATGTACGTCACGCGAAGTATACTTTTTGATCCTTTAAATGGCTATGTAATGTCGCATTTTATATGGATACACATTCTTATCGATTTACCGTGCACTAGGGATACAGACATACTATTAGTTCTATCTTTCTCTTTTCCTGATGCACCCTCTTTATAAATGCCGAACGTGTCAGACTTGCACAGCCAGGCACCACAGGTGCTCGGCCCTCCAAAGCTAACTACTTTAGTCGCTCACGAATTATCAAGCCGTGATGAACGCTCATAAAAGACGATCATATAAGCGATCCTTTTATAAAAGATGCCTTGACATTTTTACAAATAGATATTTTAATTAAAAATTTAATATGTGCTAAAAAATTAAAATAATTTAAAAACTTTGAAAATGGTGTAAAATGATCAAAGATTGAAAGAGAAGTTAATACGCTTCCTGACTTTGCTGTGGACAGGAACTTGTAACGGAAGCTGAAAAACTTAAACCTGAAACGGAAGAAGTGAAGAGTTTGGCAGGACCTGTACTCGCCTATCTCGCAGCGTTTACGGAAGCACCGGCACGAAATCTTGAGGAACGCCTTGAGAAACTACAAAAATCCGTCGAATCGTGAGTCAAAGTGTATTTTGCTTTTATATCTGCTCAGAATGTGGACCAGCACCGCCTCACGTTATCACTAGCCAACTAAGTCAATTCAATATTATTTTATCGTTTATTAACATAGGTTAGTTAAGTGAAAAACATTTTTATAAATAGACTAATAATATAAAAATAATAGAATATAATTTTAACAATTAATATTTATTCCATGTATTCTAGCAAAAACATACCAAATGTTCGCATTTTATATAGCATTCCGGATTTATAAAATTTTACTTTTTTAAGTTTTAATATCACGGTTATATTGTAATTTCAGAAATAAAATATACATGCACTTTTACTATTATTTAATACGGAGAATAAAATTGATAATATTTGTAATCATAAAAATTTAATTTAAAAATATTAAAAAAATTTAAGTTTACAATATTTTTTGTATTTGTCTTATTATAATACTTTATAAGTTTTATAATAGCTTATTGATCTTTGGGCTGGTAATAAAAGGTGCTATTTAGGTCCTTCTGCGAGCAGATTTGCATGTGCATGTATAAATGTGCATTTGAAGCTTCTGCTTATATGTTCCTTTTTCCTACGACATATATATTTTCTATTTCAGCAATTATGTTTCATCGTTATATTTGTACTGATGTAATCAGTATTTCTAGTATTCCTTTCAGGTGATCATATCATTTTAATTTTTTGCATTTTAGCATAGTGGTATATTAATTAAAAATAATATAATTAATGTAAGATATGTTCTTTTAATTTTGACATTTAGGGGAAGATTATAAGATCACTTTTTTTAATAAGTAGAAATATCGACGATGCGCGAATGTGCCGCAATTTTAATAAAGGTTTTTAAGATTGTTATCCTACCATGACGCATCCAAATCATTGCGCCAAAACACTGCGCTAGCAATTGACTTTTCGGTCGCAATGTCAGTAGTGAAACAGTCGGTCAATGAGCGAGGAAACTAAAATACTTGTAAAACGATAGTGTAATTATTTCAAAACGAAATATTATAATATGTCATGAATCAACGACAAAGATTATTTTAAAAAGACTTACAGTAAAACTGCGAAAGAATGACAGTGACAAACAATTTTGTGAAAGTTATTAAGGTAAATTTAAATTTTCATATTATTTCCAATTATGTCTTTCCAAATTGAGCTGTTACACAGCAACAGTTAATTATAATAAAATTCTCCGACAAATTTTCGATCATTATTCATCGTGCTCCAATTAACGATTACATAACGTTACGTAAAAATTACAAATCAAATACGTAATAATGGTTACGACGCAATGTGAGTGCTGATCCAAATTCGACATAATGCGATTAGCGCCACAAAACGGAGAATAAATAGTACGTAAATATAAATATAACTTGCAGACATTTTCTCATATATTAGATATTATCTAATACATATCCTAGGATTTAATAGATTATTTTTCATTTATAATTCTTTGACTAATATAGAATTAATTTTATTCTATCGAAAATATTAAGAAGAGACAATTTACTTATATCACTTACACAACATTCAAATTTTTAAACATCTACGCAATTAATCTTCTTTAATTAGACTTTTTAATTGTCGATAAAGAAATTCAACAATGAATTAGATTTTACTATCCATTTGTATTACCAAAATATAATTTAAAAAATCTTTCATTCCCTTTATCGTTGATAATTTAAGAGTTGTTGGTCTCCCACAAAATTTTTTTGTTACGAAAAGATTCACATTAGTAGCTTGTAATCAAATTAAATAAGTCGCGATCGCGCTTTTTTTCAATATTTGCGAAAATTAGTCACGCGCGCGCACATACAATCGACATTTAGCCGTGATCGCCGATATTCATCGATTCATCATCGCTTCATTAGCGCTACGTCATCACTAAATCTGTCATATGACGTAATACTGTATAACACCGTATAAACACTCGATATAAGACAGTTGAGGAAGGTCGATATGCGTTCCCAAGGGGAAACGATGTCCATGGCCCCTACCATACTTTTTGTCGCCCGTAATATTACCCAGCGTCAGTTCATTCAGTCATCATCATACCGGCACCGACGACGTGTTGCGCACGATGCTAAAAATTGTATTTTTCGTTGCATCTTTCTGCAGACGTATCATCGACGCTGATTACGTGTTTAAGTGCTCGCGTTTAAGCACTCGCGGATAACGCCGGCGTGCGACGTTTTGACGTTTTGCCAGGTGGCGGATTGTCATCGGGCATGACGTCTCGTCTCAATGTATTTACATCCAATTTCGCACGTGTTGTTGTGTTGTCAACGATGGGAGTGGCGTAATTATCATTTATACGCGGAACGTAACACACAACAAATGAAAAACTCTGGTGAATACTAACACTTGGACGGATATGAGCTTACGTTTTGGGAGACACGCTCTTCCGAGGTATGATACACACGGAATTTTTTCTTTCTTTTTGATTTTCATTAAATATCAACGGAAAAAAGAGACGATCATATTAATTCGATGAGGATATATCTGGATAACGTCCTCCAATCGCGACTTAATCAAAACGATTACTTAAACTTGCGAAACCTCATTTCTCGTATGGCGCAAACGTCGTAGTTTCGCATGCGCACAAAGCGAAACAAACTATATTAGTACGATATCGACATATGTGTATCGCACGCAGAATCAGAGATAAATTTCAATCAAAAGAAATTTAAATTGGAGATAAGGACACTGGAATTTATATTATATTTTCATATTTTGCGTATCATTAATAAAATTCAAAAGAAAACACATTTCACTGCAAAATTCAATTTTTTGCGAATTTTATAAAGTACTGTTCTATAATTGAGATTCTTTTTTTTATAATTAACAATGTACGGAAATATAGTGGAAAGTATAGCGGAGATTTAGCTAGGAAATAAAAAGATCGCGATGGATATAAATTTTTTAATGCTCTATATCTATATACCTTAATGTGTAGTGTCATCGATACGTAGTTCGCTGGCCGATCATAGGATGCGTTCGACGCTAATTAAATCTTCGTTAAATATAGATTAGACATCGTCTGAAAATAAAATCAAACGTTGCATCTTACATACTGTATCATATAAACAAGACATGATATCACATATATGTATCTATGATTCATGATTCAATAAAATGCACATAATAATCGGCACGCATCTCCGGCAAATTTTTCGCGTTAGAATGTGTAAGTTGAAACAAAATTTATTAATTTTTTATGAACATCAATTATCTGAAATGATAGAAAGATAAAATATTTTTGACAAAATTCTCCCTTGACAATTAGAATAGACGCAACTAAATTTTGTAATTTCTTTGTCATACGAATATTGCTGTGGAATTTTTCTAATTGAACTTATAATAATAGATAACATTAGTATATTCTTTTTAATAATCGATCTATTCGATAAATTTTCTATTATTTTCTCTAAAATTTTGTTGATAAACATAATTAACGTTGTATTTTTATTCATATTTATTTTAAACCGTATATTATTCAACGACATTTATCTGGAAATTTTTAAACAATAGTATACGTGCATGCAATCTCCATTTTAATTGCTATGCCACTTTGCAATTGTTATTATGACTCGTGTTATTTCATCGCGATAGTCACGGTACCGATTAAATCATGTGCAATATGCCTATAAATCTGCTGATTCCATCCAGCTAAGATACTAGTTCAAATCTCTGGATATATCCAGTCAATTTTCGTCGAGAAAGACTGCACAACAAATTATACAAAATATAAAGTTAAAGTTCGCACAAAGAAATTTATAATAAGAAGCTCCGATCAAAATTAGTCGTAAAATTTCTACTACAAGTTGCACGATGCGGTCATTATGTATTTTTCGTGTCTTATTATTTAAAATTCATTTGGTACAGTCTTCCAATTCTCCATTCCTTATCGGCCTTATATATTCACTGACCGATTATTCTTAGGACGTTCTTGGCTAGCCAAACCGTTTCTAAGATCAGGCCGCATGCGTCGCGGCGCCTCGCCAATGGATCTCAACTGGCGTCTAACGCTAGCTCAAGCGACTGTATCCCTCCAATAACGTTTCGAATCGCGAACGCTGCTGTTTGGCTTGATAGTGCCGCGCCATACTGTTATCCAGATAAACGCAGGAACAAAGACAAGGATTAAAGAAAAAATAATCCAGAAAAAGAGAAGAAAGTGAAAAGTTCGCGCTCGGTTCGCTGTCGATTATATCGCGAAAACGCGAATATCGCGCGATTACTTCAACCATACATAGGTACATACATTGCTCGGGTTTATTATTCGATTACGATATCGTTCGTACAGATAGATTGAGAGTGATTTCATTCAAACACTGCTAGTAACGAGAAATTTTTATGACATCTGTTAGGCACTACAATTAACGAAATAGAATCGTGCACAGCATATGATCGCAACCAGCAAGTTGTGCGATCGATGGAACTATCGCAGATTATACGAAATCGCGTGAGAATAGATAATCGTTTCGCACCTAAACTCATAGCGTTGGAAATAGATCACTGCGTGCAAATGTTAATAGTTTCTAGAAGGAAACTCATTTTGGCAATGAATTTGATTCGACTGTCGCGGCACGCAAATTTATCATTCTAATTTCTCTTATTTCTTATTTCAGATGAGCAATTTTCATTACTGCGGTCACGTGAATAAATTCACAAAATGAAAATGTTATACAAACAGGGACAATTAAACACCTCGTACAAAAAAAAAACTTATATTCAACGATACGTTAAAAAATAATTATAAAATAAA
>Ga0157364_1000157_pt1 | contig 34092 bp, 23 predicted proteins | sample AttsexASBM2_FD_111476 | JGI IMG/M metagenome (GOLD analysis project Ga0157364, IMG submission 111476) | Fungus gardens microbial communities from leaf cutter ant in Ribeirão Preto, State of São Paulo, Brazil - Atta sexdens ASBM2 | ecosystem: Host-associated > Fungi > Mycelium > Unclassified ...
ATGTATTAGTTATTACTTGTTAATAAACTTAGGTTTCTCTAGAGCTTGAAACACCATCTCTATGCTTTTTCCCTCAGTTACCCTAATAGTAGAATAGAATTCTCTCCTTCTAAGACCTTGAAACATCTCTGAGTCTGGCAATCTAGAATTGTCTACTCTCATATCTTGATCTCTCTTATTTTTTCTTGCTTTCCACATGATACTATCTCTGAAACAACTCCACAGCTCTGTCAACATAGATGAGACCCTGGGTCTTTTGCAACATTATCTATAGAAAGTAGCCAAGCACCAGCATATCCTAGAGATTCCAAATAATGATATTCTTGCAAGTCTAGTAACTCATCTCTATAATTTATAGACTTTAATATTCAATTTTATACCTGTAGGTATGCTCTCTTCTATACTTACTAGAACTTTCTCTCCAGACAACTCTCTCCTACCAAAGAACTCATCACACTACTCATAACCCAATATATCCCTATATATAGACTTTACTAGAGATTGCCAAATAGTTTAAGTCTTTCTAAGTGTCTACTCTCTATATATTCAGTTATTCACAAACCAATTTGGCAGAGATTAGGATAAGATCTTGTGAGTGCTATCCTTTTTCAGAAGTAGCTGAGCTAACTGTTGTAGCAACCACTAGTCAAGACAACTAATAAACTACTAAGTAAACTTAAAAACAAAGTATCTTATAGAAATTATAAGAGAACTCATCAAGGAGTTCCCAATGTATTTCTACTCTCTATATATACTACTAGTACAAGTCCTACTCTAAACTATATATGTTATCTATAAGTCTATCATACTATTACCACAAGGTAAACATGCTGCAACTATATCTTTGATATTATCACTCTAGTTCTTTCAACTATGTTCTAGACCTATAACATTGTATTAAAATAAAATATCAGAGTTCAAGTATACCATGATATTACAAACTCAAGATCTTAGAGTGGATTAAGAAAAAAAACTTTGTATTAGAGTTAACACAAGAGAACTTGATAGAGAACTCTGTACAAGATTGTCTACCTTATATAATAATAGCCTATAGTCTATGCTCTACTACTTTAGCCTATCCTAAATAACCATGTATAAGCTTTAAGGCCAATATGTATTAAGCACATTATTGTTCCAGAATCTTCTACTTTCTTCTATTATGTTACATGAGTATATGATGATGTGACCATGATAGCATTGTAGTGTGACAGTTTGTGATGGTAACTTGTGATGTCATGCTTAAACCCTAATCCTAAGTTCAAAAATATAAAATAAATATAAAATAAAATAAACAAAGTCTACTTTTTGTGACTCTGACATATAATACAAGTAGTCTGAGAACCTGTTCAGAAAAGAGTTAAACACTAGATTTTTCCCTATTATAACCTGGCCAGAGTTTGAGAAGCTCTTTCAAGCCCACTTTTTTTCTCTTAATACTAAAGCTAAGACTATCAACAAACTAGAGGGAACTACTTACTATTAAGACAGCTATTGAGTAGAAGATTACTTAGACAAATTCTAGGTCCTAATGTCTGCCTTAAGATTAGTATATATGTAATATGAGATATGATGTTATTCCTTCCAGAACCTTCTACTATCTTTCATTGTGACATGTGATCATGTGATAGTGTGACTGTAACAGCATTCATATAACATCATGCTAATTTCTAACCCTAGTACTCAAAAATTGAAAATAAATTGAAAACAAAACAAAAATAAGAAAAATAAATGAAGTCTAACTTTCACAACTCTAACAAGAATAATATAATGATTACAGTAATTCTATAAATGTATCTGGTTATCCACTCTGTGCAGAAACTCTGCAGACTTATTGATATTCTAAGTGGGAGAAGAGACTTCCTCAGCATTCTACTATTAGTACTCTTAATACCTAGAGAACTTCTCTATACCTGTGTTATATACTAAGTCCATCTGTTCAGAAGATACATCTCTGTAGTGATACTACCTCTCAACATCCATGACACAAGCCTGTCTTCCATGACAGCCATCTTTTTTACAATATGTCTCTATGATGGTGATACAACAATCTGGGTTGTTAGAATTGTGAACCTTAGATCTAAGTTTTTTCTAATGTCTTTTTATTTTATTTTTCCTTTTCTTTTCTTTTCTTTAGGACTAAGGGTTAGGAGCTAACATGACATCAGGGTAACATGATCACATGTCACATATCATAGTCACAATGAAATTGGGTGGAAAATTCTAGAATAATAACATTATACAGCATGTTTAATACATGTTGACTTTAAGACAAATATATAGTCATTTAGAGTAGGCTAAAGTAGTAGAGCATGGACTATGAGCTAGTAGTATATAAGGTAGACAAGTCTTGTACAGAGTTCTCCATTGAGTTCTCTTGTATTAAGCCAATACAAGTTTCCTTTCCTTGACCAACTCTAAAGTCTTGAGATTGTAACAGTTGGTGATTATAAGGGGATTGGAAAACTGGAGGCATTTGTTAGAGGGTGCAAAGTTCAAGTTTGAGGTCTGGACAGATCATAAGAACTTAGAGTACTTTATGAAAGTACAGAAGTTGAATAGAAAACAAGCCCGTTGGACACTCTATCTGTCAAGATTCAACTTTATCTTAAAACATATTCCAGAAACCAAAATGGGGAAGGCAGATAGACTTAGTAGATGACTGGATTGGAAAGTAGGAGTAGATAAAGATAATGAAAATCAAGTAGTTATTAAAGACTTTTGGCTGCATAGTTTAGCAGAAGTGGTAATAAAAGGATCTGAGGTAGGAATATTAGAAAAAATAAAAATAGCTAGGAATAAGGACAAGGAAGTAGTTAGAATAGTTGAAGAGATGAAGAAAGTGGAAGTAAAAGTGTTGAGGGGAGAAGAATGGCAAATAGAAGAAGACTTAGTATTGAAGAAAGGAAAGATGTATATGCCAAAAGATGAAGCATTAAGGGTAGAAATAATCTGGTTGCATCATAATATACTAGTAGTAGGATATGGAGAAAAGTGGAAGACAATGAAGCTGGTAACAAGAAATTATTGGTGGTTAGGGGTAACAAAGGACATAGGAAGATAATATATATAGAGATACAACATGTGTCAACAAATGAAGAATAGAACAGAGGTACCAGCAGAGAAGCTAAAGTTGAGTGAAGTTCCAGAAAAGCCATGGACACATCTAATAGTGAACTTTATTATGAAGTTACCAGTAGTAGCTGGGAAGAATGTCATCCTAGTGGTCTGCAATAAGTTGTCAAAAATAATACATTTTGTAGTAAAAACTAAAGAAACATCAGTGGAAGGGTTAGCAAGATTGTTCAGGAACAATATGTGGAAGTTGCATGGGCTGCTGGAGAGTATAGTGTCAGATAGAGGACTGCAGTTTGCAGCAGAAATAACAAAGGAGTTGAATAGCAAGTTGGGTATTAGAACAAAACTGTCAACATCATTCCATCCTCAAACAGATAGACAAATGGAATGTATGAACCAGGAGTTGGAACAATATCTTCAGTTCTTTGTAGACCATAGATAAAAGGATTGGCCAGAATGGCTAGCATCAGCTAAGTTTACAATCAACAACAAGGCACATTCAACAACTAAAATATCTCCATTTATAGTGAACTACAGAAGAGAACTAAGAATAGGAATAGATGTTAGAAAGAAGGGGAAGATGGAGAAAGTGGCAGAGTTTATAGAAAGAATAGAAAAGGTACAGGAAGAAGCTGGAGCAGCATTAAAGAAAGCATAAGAGGAAATAAAGTGGCAAGCAGATAAAGGAAGGAAGGAAAAAGAAGTGTGGAAAGTAGGAGATTGGGTAATGCTAAGTATGAAAGACTTAGTGTTCAAGAAAAGACCAGCAAAGAAATTAGTGGATTGGTATGTTAGTCCATACACCATTGAAGAGATAGTGTCTATACATGCAGTCAAATTATGGTTGCCCAACTCAATGAGAATTCATCTGATAGTCAATATTAGTTAAATAGTATAATATAGAGAGCAGGTGAAGGGACAAAAGGTAGAATAAATGAAACTAGTGGAAGTAGAAGAAGTTGAAGAATGGGAAGTAAAGAAAATATTTAATAAAATAAGAGTGAGAGGAGTCATAAAGTACTTGGTGCAGTAGAAGGGGTTTACAGCAGAACATAATAGTTGGAAAAATAAGAAAGACTTAGAAAACACAAAGGAAGTAGTGACAGAATTTGAGGGGAGGATGAATACAGAAGTTAGAAGATAGGAAAAGCTGGATGCAATAGAAGAAAAGACTTCAGAAGAGGAGAGTTATTGGGAAATTATATAGTGAGGATGTTATATGAATAGAATGATGGGAAATTCAAAAATAAATATTTGAAGAAGTTAGAAAAGAATTAGGCGAAATGGAAGGAGAAGGATAAAACAGTATGGAGAGGGTATTAGTTCCTCCAGGAGTAGGAACCTTGAAGGAAGGTGATATCAGAATTGTAAACCTTGAACCCAAGTTTTTTCTAATGTATTTTCATTTTATTTTTCCTTTTCTTTTTTTTTCTTTAAAACTAAGGGTTAGGAGCTAACATGACATCAGGGTAACATGATCACATGTCACATATCATGGTTACAATGAAATTGGATGGAAAATTCTAGAATAATAACATTATACAGTATGTTTAACATATGTTGACTTTAAGGCAAATACATAGTTATTTAGAGTAGGCTAAAGTAGTAGAGCCTAGACTATGAACTAGTAGTATATAAGATAGACAAGTCTTGTACAGAGTTCTCTATTGAGTTCTCTTATGTTAACCCTAATATAAGATTCTATTCATTGATTAACCCTAAGATCTTTGAGTTATAACATGGATATCCAGTCTTCTATAATGGGAATACTCCTATTTGACTTGGTCTTCCATGGCAGAGTCTTTCTATCTTACTCCTGTTAGTATCTCATTACTGAAATCTCTACTCAGAATGATAGGGGCTATACTACTGAAACTCTAAGCATCTTCTATATTACTTACTTATATATAAGACCAGTAGTTATACTGTAATTCACTAGTCTGATAATCAACAAAGATAAACTCTTATTGAACTCAATTTCCAGTATTCAATAGCAATATACCCATCAGTACTCACTTTTATCTCAGACTTTATCCATTTATCTCAAGTTGTGATTATACAGCAGACAAACAGTGCAGTATATAAGCTGAAGCTAAGATTGTTCCACAAGTTTGCATTACTAAGCACAGAGTTTACACATTCCATATATCTCTGAGCTAATCTTACAGACTTTCATCTTCTAGTGTGAACTGTGCCTGACAATCTGCTTATCTTGTTAGAAACCACTAACATATCAAAATTTTTATTTATACATGCAATTCTAGAACTATAGAAACCTTTGTCAACTAGAGTTTTGTAGAAAAGCATAGCATGAATACTCAAAAGCTTTCCAAGTCTGTACTAGTATACAATGTTGATAGTATTTCAAATAAGGTTGGGCAGATTTCAAAAGTAGTAAATATTGTACTCTGCTACAAAACATACTTGGAGTAGACTTTGCTTACTATTTCAAGTTTAGACAAGCAGGATCTAATTCTTGGTTTTATCTGGCTCAAGGCTCACAATCTAGAGGCTAACTGGCAGAAATAAGAAGTTATCATGATCTACTGTCCCACTTGCTGATCTGGTTGTTAAGATATTTGGAAATTAGATAAAAAGTGGATAAGAACATTGAATACTTGTTGCTCTGGTCTATTTCCTGCCCTAGCTGACAACTCTGACAATATTTCTCTTCACTCTGACATGTATATAGAAGAGTTGGAAGACTATATTTACATAATGCATTTATTTCCAAAATCATTGGATCTCTATACTACGGCCACTTCCTCCCAATACCTCTCTGAAGCATTTTAATAAAACCAGACTACAAAGAAAAATACCTTGATACTTCCTTCTCATATTTAGCATTTTGAGTCAGTATTTGCAAAGAAGAACTTTGACATACTTCTGGACTGCTGGTGATGAGACCATGCCATTGAATTGGTGTCCAAAGCTAAGCCCAAATCATCCAAGATGCATCTACTATCACCTACAGAGCAGTTGGAGCTTAATAATTTCCTTACTAAGAATCTCTATACTAGCAGGATATATTTCGCCAAGTCACCTATAGCTGTACCAGTGTTCTTTGTCAAGGAAAAGAATAGCTTTCTCCAGTTGGTACAAGATTACAGGATACTCAATGCTATAACAATCAAGAACAAATACCTACTTCTCCTGATCTCCAAGCTTATTTCACAACTCTGGAATACCAAGTACTTCACCAAGTTAGATGTTCATTGTAATTCTAACAATGTCTAAATCAAGTCCAGAGATGAGTGGAAGGCTGCTTTTCACACTAATCATGGACTTTTTGAGCTCTTGGTAATGTTCTTTAATATAACTAACAGTTTAGCAACATTCCAGACTATAATGAATAACATCTTTTAGGACCTCATAGCAGAAGGAATTATGATTGTCTACCTAAATGATATCCTAATCTACACTTGGACTTTGGAAGAACACCACAGAGTGGTTGCTAAGGTCTTAGAAGTGCTAGCAGAGTATAAGCTATATCTCTGGCCCAAGAAATGTGAGTTTGACAAGCAGTAGATAGAGTACCTGGGTCTAGTTATATCAAAGGATCAAGTAGAGATGGATCCAGTAAAAGTGGCTGAAGTTCATGACTGGCCAATTTCCAGAAACTATACTAATCTGCAGATATTTCTTGGCTTTACCAACTTTTACTAGAGATTTATCTGTAGATTTTCAGAGGTAGCATGCTCCCTCTTTGATCTTACTGGAAGTAACAACACCTGGATATGAATGGCTAGCCAAAAACAGGCCTTAAATTCCCTGAAGATGGCTATTACTTCTGCACTTGACTTCCTCTAATATCTTCACACTATTTTTGATAGAGGCAGATAGCTTAAACTTTGTGACCAGAGCTATACTATCTCAAGAATCTAAGACAGATTGTAAGTGGCACTCAATGGTCTTCTTCAGCAAGTCCTTCTCATCTGTTGAACACAATTATAAGATCTATAATAAGGAGATATTAGCAATTATTTATGCTCTTGAAGAATGATAGTATTTTCTTGAAGGAGCAACAAACTCCATGGAAGCCTGGATGGACTACCAGAACTTGGAGTACTTCATGACATCCAAGAAGCTCAATCAAAGGCAAGCCCACTAGTCTCTGGACTTGGCAAAATTCAATTTTATGCTATATCACTACCCAGATAAGTTTATAAGCAAACCAGATATACTTTCCCATGAACTGGATTACAGAGATAGGTTACATGACAATGAGAATATGGTCTTGCTCAAGCCAGAGTTCTTAGTAGCCTAAGTAATGGAAGAAATAGCATTTGAAGGTGAAGAATAGGAACTCCTGATAAATATCTACCACAAAAATTGACTTGGTCACTAAGAGAAACCTATGACTAGAGCAGCAAGAGAACTCTAACAGTTATCAGCAAAGTCCATGTATTTTTTAGAGTAGTCAAAAGTCAATAGTTTACTTCTATTTCATGGTAAGATCTATATCTCTGACTATCAGACATGCAAAGCTTGGACACTAGTTTTTTTATTTAATTTCCTTTTCTTTACTTAGATTTAGGGTTAGGGTTAGAGTGACATCATGGTCACACTGTCACACATCTGTCACATTAGATGACATGGTCACAAGTCACAAGATCACAGAGAAAGATGTAGAAGGTTATAAAAGGATAATGTCATACAACATGTGCAACATATGCTGATCTTAAGGTGAACATATGGTTGGTTAGGGTAGGCTAAAGAAGTAGTAGCATAGACCATAGTAGTTTAGTATATAAGGTAGAAAATCTTGTACAGAGTTCTCTATTGAGTTCTCTTGTATTAATCCTAATACAAGATTTCTTTCTTTGATTAGCTCTAAGATCATTGAATCATAACACTGACCTTTATGATCTCTGACATCATATAGTCTCTCTACACCACAATACCAAGGTTGTTAGGCATACTGGATATTAAAAAACACTAGAATTGGTATCTTGAAGTTACTAGTAGTCTCATATATTCAGGTATGTTAGCCAATATGTTAGTATTTAGAACCTTTGCTTATAGACTAAGCTTATCCATCAATTACCACTTAGAGAACTAATACCACTAGCTGTGCTAAATACAAGATGGAATACCATCAGTGTGAACTTTGTAGTTAAACTTCTAGAGTCATTGAGGTTTGATGTAATAATGACTGTGGTAGATTCTGTGTTTAAGAGGGCATATTTCATTCCAATCCATACTACTGTTACTATGGAGGGCACAGCTAGGTTATTCTTGCACTATATGTGAAAACTCCATAATCTCTCTTTCTATATTATCTCAGATAGAGGTCTGCAGTTTATTGTTCTTTTCACTAAGAAGCTTTACTGCCTACTTGGAGTTGAGATAACATCTTCTACAGTATAGCACCCTCAGTCAGATAGTTAGACAGAGCAAATGAATCAGAAATTGGACCAGTACCTCTAGATTTTTGTCAATGAGAGATAGAGTGATTAATATGATCTTCTTATGTTAGTGGAGTTCTAGTACAGCAACTATGTGTACTCCTCAATATAGCAGCCACTATTTCTCCTTGACACTGGGTGTCTTCTATAAATAGGGTTTGAGCCTTATCAACAGGAGTCTAAACTGGAAAATGTCTTGAAATTCATGGAGTAGATATATTCTGCACTTGAAGGTCCATATCCACAAATCTAGAGATAACATGATAAGGTACTATAATTAGCAATGTACTCCTGCTCTAGTATCCAATTTTAGTAATAAGATATTCTTAGACTTCTTGGACATTCACACAACTCACTTCTCTGCTAAGCTTTTACATTGCTGCTTTGATCTTATATGGTAGAAAATCAAGTAGAACCCATAGTATACCACCTGAAGCTATCTCCAGCATTTCAAAGACTACACCCAGTATTTCATATAGTCAAGCTGATCCCAGCTTCTAAAGACCCAATCTCTGGTAAATGTTCAAGTTCACCTCTATATCTCACTATTATTAACAAAGAAGAGGAATAGGAGGTTGAGAAGGTCTTGGACAGCTGCTAGTATTGCCAGAGATACCAATATCTTATTAAGTGGAAGAAATTTGGCATAAAATCAAACTTCTAGAAGAATATTGTGGATATATTTGCATCAGATAGAGTAGTAGAGTCCTATTACTCCAACTTCAAGCCCTAAGATTCATTTAAGTGGTAGACTTTCAAAATATCAAGTTCCATCCTGTGCCTATTGCTTTAAGACACAACAATCTTAAGAGAGAATAGATGTAAGAAAACAGTCAACTCCGATTATCAACTCCAATCTCCAATTACAAAAACCCAGACATTCCTCCTAATATTTCTATCAGTGTTCTTGACCATCTGGTATCATCATTCTGGCCTTATGTCAGCACTATTCCACCTAATTGTTATAGACTAGTAGAGTACTTAGGATAGCAGTTGCCTTCAGAAAACCTCATTCTGTTTTCTTAGGTTTTCCTGGAGATAAGTCATGTATTATATATTACTTGTTAATAGACTTAGGTTTCTCTAGAGCTTGAAGCACCATCTTTGTGCTTCCACCCTCAGTTGCTCTAATAATAAGTCCATTATGCTTTAACCTTAAGATAAACATACTATAGCCATGTCTTCTGCTATCATCATACTAGAACCTTTTGCTACTTTCTAGACCTATGATGTTATCTCATGTAGCATAGTCACATGCATCCATCACATGATCCTTCATCACTAAATAAAAGAAAACTAAAATGAACTAAAACTAAACAAAAATTATAATAAAAGAAATAAACTCTGTAAAATCAAAATAAAACCATATTAAAATAAATAGAGTCCAGGAGTATATTATAACAATATTGTATTAATCTTAGAGTTAAGACAAAAGAAGAATCTTATATGTAGCTGAGCATAGACTATTAGCTTAGTATATATAAGATAGATATATAAGACTACTATATGATATCTATGTTATAATAATATTTATTCCAAAACTTTCTATATTCTTCTCTATATTATATAATGATGTAACTGTGACAGATGTCACACTTTTGTGATAGTTACATGTGATATTATGTTCCTACTCCTTAACTAAGTTTATGTAAAGAAAATTAGAAATAAATGATAAATGAGAATGAAAATAAGAGAGAAAAATAAAAAGAAATCAAGTCTACCATCTTTGAGTCTAATATGTTGTCATTGACACTAAAGTTTGATAACAAGGATAGTTAATTATCAGACTAAAGATTTATAGTATATTTACTTGTTATGACCTTAGCTTAGAGCTCAGATTGCACTTAGACAAAGACTTGAGGAAGTAAAGGGATGATATACAAGTGGTAAAGTATAAGGATACAGGAATGTATCTATGCTATATATACATACAGAAAATGAGGTAGTCGTCTATTATACATGAGACAAACGAGTCATAGAATATGAGGATGAAGTAAGGGTATAGTACTTACTATATGAGGTGTTGACTAAGACTATTGTGGCACAGCCAATCCTGTCATCATTACCCTTGACCCTCGTCCATGTTGCATCTATGAGGCATCGATTGTAACATTACTAGTCTTTAAATACTTAAGATAATCTAAAATTACTAGAAAAGTCTATCTGTTATGACTTAGACTCAAATGCTAATACAAAAGTATACTTGTATATTGAAGAATTGATAGAATTCCTACTATAGAGTAGTCTACTTTATATACTTCTAGTAATTAGTCTATATATCTCATGCTTCTATCACATCACACTCTTTTAGCTAAGTCTAAAAAAGAAAATAAGAAAACTAAACTATAAAAGAAAAGATAAATTAGAAAATAAATAATACAAAACAGAAAAAATATAAAATAACTAAGTTCACTCTGAGGATTTCTGACAATAAGTTAGCAAGCATCTGCTAATCAAACTACAGAGCTGTTATAACTCAAGTCCTAAATATTCTAGTACAAACTAATCTTTCTTATATATACTACAAACTGTGTACTATAACTAACTTACTCTGAAGCTCATATGTATTCTTTTTTTTAAATAAAATTGATAATTTATTACATGGGATATAGTAGCAGACTATGGTAGCTACAATGTAACTACTTACATAAATATGAAAAAAGGGAAGAAAAGGGGGGGAAATGATGAAAATCTAATAACAAAAAAACCACTATTAAGTAATTCCTTTATAGAAGGAAAAAGCTTCTAGATTGAACTCAAGGAAAGCAATAAAATGCTATAAAAACACTCTGTCAGGATTTCAATAGTTGTTAAACCTTTTATAATTATAAAGAATATGATACTTAAATTCAATCAAATACATTCTATATAAACATTTGAATTCTTTCTTTTTAGAGAAAAATCTCAACCTGTATTTGCCTATAGGGATATAATTTGTAATAGCTCTAGTTGTTCTTGCATATAAAGAGTTAAAGTGACTAAGTAATTTAAGCCATAGGTTACTTTTTATATGTAGGCTTGATAGGGAGATGGTCTTTATCAAGAAGATCAAGAAAATGATTTTTTTTGTAGTCTAATATCTGGAACATTATTTGCTATTCATTGATGATTGAATTGCTTTCAATTTTTTTACTAGGGTTCTATGATGATTTATATAGGAGTAGGGGATAACAATCAAATTGTTTAGTTTCTTTATCAACAATTGAATGATAAGCCCATTTTTTTTACTAGGGCAATCCTGAAAGTTAATTGTATTGTTAGAACTTTTATTGAAAAAAGTTCTTTCTGTTTAAGATATAGCAATTAATTGTAGTTAATAAGAATGGATTGATAAATCAAAAATCCTTTTGCAGAATGGCTAGCATTTGTAACAACACAAATGTATATTGTCTCTAATACTTGAACAGCTTGTTCAATACCATATCTGATTGCAAATAATTCTACTTCAGTGAAAGTAATATTGACAGTGTGATGAATTGTTTTGAATGAAATATTTCCACCCAAGTAAACATCCAATACTAAAGTAGTAAAATTGTTTTTGATACTAACATTTGAGATAATCAGGACTATTTTGGAATGTAAACAGAAGTCTTCAAATATTTTGTCAAGTTTGTAAATGTGAGTGTCTTTGATTTTTTTGTCTTGTTAGTTTACTATGTGAAAATAAAAACAATTAGGAAAATTGTCTACTAATTGAAATCCAGAGAAAAGTTCTTTATGTAAAGTATCAAAAGAAGATAAAATGCCATTAAGTCAATTGTTGAAATCAACAACAGCACTCTTACTTTTTATACATTGTTTGAGAGTTAGACTATCCAAAGATAGTTGGTGAGGTTTAGTATTTGTTGAATGTTGATATTCAATGAGAGAAAGAAAAGCATGGTTTGATGGAAGAGATACTGTTCTCAAGTGTTGATATTTACTGATTTTTTGAAGATGAAGGTAAATAGGTATGAGGCTCATGATTGCCTCAATTTATAGAGTAGATAAAGTACAAAAAGCACCTGTAATCCATAATATAACTCTCCTTTGCATTTTTCTCAATTCTTTGAGAGGATAGGAAAGAGAAGTGCTTTTGAAATACTATAGCAATAATCTATACAGCATGATGAGAACAATGCACATTCTATAAAGGAGTTTTTTGTGTGATGATGATAAACCTCTTGTAAAGCTTTCAAGCATTTTTATGCCTTTGACTATGGAAATTGCTTTTTTGGAGTAAAAATAAATTTGTTGATGAAATAAAAGTTTTCTATCAAAGATATAACCAAGATATCTCTAAGATTCTTTAGGTCATAAAATTAGGCCTCTTAAAGGATCAAGGTCCAAAGAAGAAGGGTTAAAGTTTCTTATTGACTTAGAAAAATGGAAAATTTCTAATTTTCCATGTTTGATGGAGAGTCCTGTTGTAACAACCACTCGCCGGAATGGCACTTGTAGTATGCTGACTTCAGCAAAGCTCTCAGTAGGCTATCTAGTAGTGGGGATTACAAGAGAACTCAACAAGGAGCCCTCGCTGTATTGCTCCTCTATTTATATAAATACAATGTGGTCCATGCTACAACAATGTGTCTACCTCATGTCCTATTACTCATCCACCATGTGTTTTTCTTAAGGCCACCATGCTTCCTACATGTGCCCTGACGTCATACTCTTAATCTCCGCTGTACATGTGCACACTATGTGTACACCATGAGGAACTCATGTCCCTTGATGTCACTCCTAACCCTAACTCCTTCTAAATCATTCTAGCCTCTGTCACATGACTTCCAGGTCATGTGCTCTTCCTCTGTTGTAGACTAATAATTACTACTGTCTTATTTCTGTTCACTAACCCTAACCCTAAAGTCTGTCCACACTCTTGTCTTATAACAAGTCCAAATTGATAAAAAGCTGTTATCTATAAATAAAAGAGTAGAGATAGAAATACTAGGATTAAGATTGGAGGCTCTTTTTGCAAAGATATGAAAGATAGAAGCTATGTAAAGAGCAGATAAGATAGAAGAGAGAGCAGACCCTTGTTCTACTCCTACATCTGATCTGAAAAAAGAAGAAATGAAACTGTTTCATACATACTGAGTTTTCCTATCAATTAAGTAATTGGAAAAGAAGGAAGAAATTTTTGAGTTGAAACCTGCTTTGTTCAATATTATAGAGATGAGGTGATAATTAAGTGATGGAAAAAACTATGCAATATTCAAAGTAAGAGTGAATATGTATAGGCCTTTTATCCATCCAGTATAAATAAGATATGTAAGATATAAACCTGCATCTGTAATAGAACATTGTTTTAAGCCTCCAAACTGATTTGAATGAACAAAATTGGAAGAAATGGCCTGATTTTGTAACCTTTTGCTAATTACTTGCTTAAAAAGCTTTTCAAGAGTGTTGAGAATAATAATAGGTTGAAACATCTTTGAAGAATTATAAAACAACTTCTTTGGTTTTAGAATGATGATAGAAGTGGACTTTTTAAAATGTGATAGCTAGAATCTGATATTGATGTATATGTTAGCAAGATTGACAAAGTTTTCTAAATATTTGTTGTTGTTTACCAGAGATTTGAGGTAATGTCAAGATATATAGTCTGGTTCTGGAGTGGACAAACTGTTACATTTCTTGATGGCATCTTTAAATTTCTTTTTAGAGGAGAGAGGTCATGTCAATGTTGATCTTGTAGGAATTTTGTTGAGTAGATTTGTATTAACCTGATGATTTTGTACAAAATTGAAAGTTTGGTGTAGTGCTAACCACAAATTTTCTAATTCAATACAAGAGTGTCTATTGTGTTGTAATGTTTCAGTGGCTGGTAATTTTTATTTCCTGACCCAGCTTATTAAGTCCCATAGTTTTTTGTTCTTTGATGTGATTTCTTGTATTTTCTTGTTGAAGAAGAAACACTTTGTCTTTTTGATGCAGGCTTTGAATCCAATCTATCAATGATTTGGATACACAGTATATATTCAGTTTGGTATTACACTCTTCATTCCACCATACTTTAGAACATTTAGTAATTCTAATAAATTTGGAAAAATTATTCCAAAGGGTTTTTGAAATAATTACATATTCTTGAATTTTTTCCTCTAGCACTTCTCTATTAGAAATGTTTGTGATATCAATATGATCTATAGTGTTTATAAGCTTGCTGATGAATTTCTTTTCTTCTTCACTGTCTTTGATAATGGTTTGTTGCTTGTCTTAAATGAATTCCTCATTGATTGTGGTATTGACAATTAAAGGAGTATGATCTGAAGGACTTCATAGTTTAGGTAAAATAGAATGATTTTTGATTTCTATGGAGTTGTTATGCAGAAAAATGAGATCAATAACTGAATTGGAGTTAGTAGGATTGTCTATATAGCAAGTCAGGACTTGATTTAAATATGATGGATCCTAGTCAATATTCCTAATATTAAAATCTTCTATTATAATGAGAACATTGTTTAGATTTATCTCAATATTCTTAAGATATTTTAAAGCACTTGGTTATTCATTAGAATAGATGTTAATAATGAAATAAATAATACCATTGTTAAAGAATAAAATGAGATTCAAATCTCTATAATTCATAATATCTCTTCTAAAAGAGAAACAAAGTTGAGTGAGTTGAATGTTGATATATGTTGTGACTCTTGGATGTTCATTATTATAAGCTAAATGTTTTGAGAAAGTTGTTTATGATAGGTGATTAGGGACACCAACAATGGTTTCCCTATTTTCAGATAATGAACTAGGAATAGTATGTATAATAAACTAAGAGGGTTCCTAAATAAAAATAATATCAAAATATTTTTGCTTTTCTAAGATTGTATCAGTAAAAATCCTATTCTTGCAAACATTTTGCAAAAAAAATTTTAGATCTTTTAAAATTATATACTTTCCTTGCCCATAACTGAGTAAATTGATTTACTTTTGTTTTCATGAAGTTCTTCATATTTCTTAAAATACTATACATTATTGAACTGATTCATCTGGAATGTGTAGGTATTACTATCTGCTTGATATTTGCTCTTACAATTTATACACTTGAAAAAGTGTAGGCATGGTTTCTCTTTCTTAGTCTTTAGTGTCGGAGGATTCATCTTGAAGTTTACCTTGCAACACCATGCTATGTCTCAGTAATGTTCTACTTTGTATAGACCATTACACTTGACACATTTTGATCTATAAGTATGACAAGAAAAAGTCATATAGCCCCATTTCCAACAATTCTTGTATTAGGGAACTCTTAGATTCATATTTGTTCCATGAATAGTAGTAATGTGGCTTCTCATATTGAAACATCTATTGATTAGACTTTTGGCCTTAGATCTGCTTTGGGCATCCCAAATATTTATTTAGATAACTGCCATGTCTGACATAGGTGAGGCTTTGATAACTCACATTCTAGAAGCAAATACTATGTCATATAGAATGGACTTGATAACCCTTTTGACTATATCTGAATTAATGGAGACATTAGTATCTTTAATAAGATATAAGATACTCAAGATCTTAAGATACAACTTCAATTGAGAAAGTCTTAGAGTTATGATTTCTTCAGGATTAATGACATTGATATTTTTGATATATTTTTCAATGGTGCTAAGATCTGGTATAGACATGACTTTGTTAGTGGTGATGATTATGCCATAATAGTCTGTATAGATGAAATCAGTTATGATATCAGACTTGATATCTTTGAGAGCCCTGTTAATATCAGCAATATATAAACTAGATTTGACCATGAATTTAATTAAATTAGCTGGGTTCATAGAGACTAATACTTGTCATCTTGATGGTCTCTTTTTGATCATATTGAACCTTGGTTTCTCTTTCTTTAGTTTGTTTATTACTTTTTGTATCTCTTTAATTTTCTTAGAGAAGAGATTTGGAAAATTTTCTTTGATTTTATGATTTACTTTATATTGTTCAAAGATACTTGAGCATACAATTGACCTTTCTGGATATTACTCTGTTTGTTAAGGTTATTACCTTTCTCTTTGTAAAATTTTGATTTCTTGAGGACTTTCTTGGTAGGCTTTGGAGAAATAGAAGAAGGAATTCTAGAGATTTTATTCTCTTTACCAGAAATGCTTCATTATTTATTCTTGATTATATCACTATTGGCACTATTAGTCTTGAATTAACCTAAAACATATTGACAAAAAGATCTGTTGTTTTTGTTAGCTGTGATAGAGTCTTATTTTACCTTATATATAAATAATATAAGATTCTAAATAATAGAACCAAGCCCTGTAACAATTGGAAAGTCTTTCTCTATTTTTCCACCAAGAAGTTTATTTCTGATGAAAAATACAATCCTGTAGAGTGAGGTCATAATTGTCAAGAATAAAAAGAGTGGACTTAGTTTTTTCCCATTTTCTTTCTTATTTTATTCTCTTTTATTTTTGATTTATTTTCATATTTTTCTATTTATAGAACTTAAGGTTAGAGTTAGTCAGGTGACACAAGAAGAAAGGCATAGAAGGTACTAGAAGGATGATATCATACAACATGCACAATGCATGCTGGCCTTAAGATATATACATGGCTGTTTAGGATAGGCTAGGAGTACATAGCACAGACCATGTGCCTTTAGTATAAAAGGTAGACAATCCTGTAAAGAGTTCTCTATTGAGTTCTCTTGTGTTAACCCAATACAAGGTTCTTCTTATTGACCTACTCTAAGGTCTTTGAGTTGTAACAATAATGTTGTTAGTATCAATTTTTATGAATTCATTAGTACCTTAAAAATAGAAATGGAATATGCAGAATCATCCCAAGAGTTTGAGTTGGCCAGTTAGTTAGCTGAATATGAAATAGATAAAGTTTCAAAACCTTGTAGTTAATATGTGTTCATATCTGTATTGTTAGTATCTTCTCCTTAAGTTTTCAGCATGTTTCCATTTACTGTAGCCTTATTAGTATTGCTTGTTATCTTCTCCCTGTGATTTACATAGGACAATTGTTACGACCTTAGGCTTGGCTCAGGTTGCAACTTAGGCAAAGGTTTGAGTGAAAGATAGGAGAATGTTTAATTGGTAAAGCATAAGGATACAGTAGAGTATTTACACTATATATACTATCGAGCTATGAGGAATATACTAGTTATATATGAAGAAAGTGAGTCATAAAACATAAGGATCAAGCAAGGTTATTGTACCTACTACATGAGGCGCTGACTGAGATAATTGTAGCACAGCTGATCATGTTATTATTACCCTTGACCCTAGTCCATACCATAACCATGAGACATCGATCATAACAATACCCCCATTTTAGCATTTATGTCATCATGAATTATATCAAGACCTCTAATTCTCCTACCACATATGTGGCCACTGTCTTCTTGTTAGGACCAATAATTACTTGTCCTCTGTTGTCGATGGCAATAAAGTATGGCTCATGTGGTGGACCTCCTTGAAACATTGCAATTTGATAACTGTTTCTTGATGTTTCAGTATTATGCTTGTTATCCACTAAGGTCTTTGCAACTTCCATCCAGAATTCAGTGTCTTGTTCACCTCTGGATTTTAGTGATTGATAATGTGGTAGTAGTTGGAAAATTCTTGTTTGTGTTGGTACTTGAACAAATTTCATGTACTTGATGAGATTATTGACTTTATCTGTCATAAAACTGGATTGAGTTGTGGATGATGTTGACTTAGATACCTTGTAAGGCTTGATTAGTATCACTTCTTCATTCTCAATCTTTCCTTCCTCTTTCTTTACTTCTTCGTCTTTGTATAACTCTTGAATCTCTTGAATATTACTGTCCACATATATGTTCCCCTTTTCTTTGTATGCATCCAATTCATCTGCCAGCATTCTTTAAATTTGGAATACTCAATCCTCCATGTTGCTTTGAATAAGATATCATAAGTCTTCTGATACCCCTATGATATTCGTTGCGTTGATAACTTGATTGTTAGTACTAGCTTTCAGTATTGAATCTTCCATTTCTGTAATTGCTGTATTGGTCTCTGTCACAATCTTCACTATCTCCTTGATTTGTTTTTGCATGTCTATCATCGCCTCCAACCCCTTCAATGTTTTATGGTATGTTTTGGTCCAATTGTTCCTCTCTGCTATCATCATCTTGGCTTTGTCCATGTTGTTAAGTCTTCTGGTAATGTAAGGGTTTGGGGAAGTAGGAGCAGTCAAATAAATGTTGGTAGTTTGTGAAGACATTTGTTTTGTTCAAATGATGGTTTTAAATCTATCATTATGGAGTTTTACCCTCCTCTTTTATAGATTTTGACTTGAAATTCTTTTCTAATAGTCTTCAATTGTCCCTTTTGCATAAGGCAACCTTGTTTCTGCTATCCATTGGTCATGATCATTCTTACAACCTTTCCAGTGTACCAAATATTGAGTTCCCCATCCCTTCTTTCAGTGTTTCCTAATTTCTTCTACTTTATATTTTTCTTCCTCATTGATAATGTCTGGTAATGGTGTTGGTTCCACATATTATCCTTTATACTGTGGTTCTTTACATTGTGTCAATAGTGTTATGGACGCTTGAACACTAACAATTTTTCTTTTTCTTTTCTTTTATTTTTCTGATTTTATGTTGATTTTCTTTTTCTTTGCTTTTATTTTTCTTTTGGACAATGAAGAGGCATGTGACACCACAGTCACATGACAGATCACATGATGTGACATCATAGGCCTAAAACATGGTGGAAGGATCTGGAAGATGATGTCAAGGCACATATATACAACATGGTGACCCTGAGTAGAAAATGAGATGAACATGAGGTAGAAGCATGGACAATAGGGCAGGCTTAATTATTGATAGCACAGACCAGGCATGTTGTGTATATATAGGACTCTAATTCAGCAGAGACTCCTTGTCGAGTTCTCTTGTGAACTTCCTACATTATATCCATTCTAAGAGATTTACTCACTTGTGATATCATTTGTCATTGTGATAAGTGGTTGCCACAACAAATAGGTCTTCATTGAACACATCGTGGATTATCCATCCTTCCAGAAGTTTAAGCTAAAATGCTCCTTGACCAATTGCCTTCAGAATTTTAAAGGGTCCATATTGTTTTTGGTCCAGCTTCTTTGAGGGTCTATTCAAATGAATATTCTTGGCTTCCAACCATATGTTGTCTCCTTCTTTAGTCCTTGTGAATTTCACCTCTTCTTGTCAAATTGCCTTTTCATCATTTCTTTTGCTATATCTATTACTTTGGTTACTTCTTTTCAACTCTTTTGTAGACTAATCAAGAATTCTTCCAGTTTTGGAAATTCCATTTGCACAGTTAAGTTTCCTTTCCATGGATGTTATCCAAAATTAAGTTTGAATGGAGTTTGTCCTGTTACTGTGTGCCTTTTATTGTTATATTGGAATTCTGCTGCTACTAGCCATTCTGTCCAGTCATCCTGTTGGTAGTTGACGTAATGTCTTAGAAATGTACCAATTTCTTGGTTGATTCACTCTGTTTGTCTATCTGTTTGAGGGTGATATGCTGTTAATAGCATTTATTTTGTTTCTAATGCTTTTGTAAGATCTTCCATAAATTTTGACGTGAATTGAGGTCCTCTGTTACTGAGAATTATTCTTGAAACCCTATGTAGTTTCTATATTTCGTCGCAATAGATCTTTGCAATCTTCTCTGATAATACATTCATTGTTGTTGCCTTGAGTCAAATTATTTTTGTAAATCAATCCACTATGACTACGATAGTGTCTTTCTCATTGGATTTTGGTAAAGGACCAATAATGTCAATGCTGATTTCTTGCTATGGTCCTTCTAATGTCTTTAAAGGATGTAATTCTCCAGCCTTTTTCATGTGTTGTACCTTGTTTTGTTGGCATTTGAAGCATCCTTGAATGTATTTCTTGATGTCGTTCTTTATTTCTGGCCACCAGTAGTTTCTTTTGATCAGCTCCATCATTCGTTGTTGTCCTAGATATCCTATATCTACTAGATCATGGTTTTCTTGAAGGATTTTCTCCTTGATCTTTTGGTAATTTGACATGTAGATTCTTCCATCCACATAGACGATTCTATTTTTCTTCCATGATTGTTCATCTTTCTATTCTCTTGTTCCATTTCATCATATTTCTTCCAATATAGTGGTTTCTTTTACCACTTGGTTTCCTTGTATCATTTCTATCTCCACTATTATCTACTTTCTTGTCCATATTTCTTCCTTGAGCATTTGTATATCTTTATTATCATTCATGGTGTTAATATGATTCTTTCTTGATAGAATATCTACCTTCATATTTGTTTTTCCAGGAATATGTCATAGTACAAAATCATAATCTTGTAATTTCAAATACCATCAAGCTTGTTGTCCATTGAGTTTATGTAGCTCCCTGAAGTATTTGAGATTTTCATGATCCATCCAGACTTCAAATTTCTCTATAGCATCTAGTAGATATTGTCTCTATTTTGTAATGGCTTCTACTATTGCATGCAATTCTTTGTTGTAGATTTCATAATTTTGTTCTGCCAGTTGCATTGTCCTTAATAAAAATGTGATAGGTCTCCATTTTCTGTCTTATTCTTGTGATAAAACTCCTTATATGGCATATCCTGATGCATTGGTTTCTACTCAAAATTTTTCTTCTCTTTTCAGAAGAGTGAGAACCGGTTAACTTGTTATCTTTTCTTTCAGCTCTTCAAATGCTTCTTACTATTCTTCTCCCCATTTCCATTCTTTCTTGCCTTTGAGTTTGTTAAGAGGTTTTGCTATATGACTGAAGTTCTTGATAAACTGTCTATAGAAATTTGCAAACTTCAGAAAGCTTTCCACTTCTTTTATCTTGGTAGGGGTTTTCCATTCCTTGACTGCCTTGACTTTATTGGTTTCCATTTGTACTTGTCCTCTCCCAACAACTACTCCCAAAATAGGGATTTCTTCCATGTTGAAATTGCATTTCAATTGTTTAAAACAGAGATTATATTTTTCTGTGATTTTGAGGAATCAGATTGTCCTTTCTTCAAGTTTCTTCATATCCTTTGCCGGTATCACAAAGTTGTCTATGTAATTTGCTAATATTCCTTCATGTAATAATTCTTGGAATATGCTATTCATCATCTATTGAAATGTTCTCAGGAAGTTGCAAAGTCCAAAGTATATCACTTAAGGTTTGAATAACCCTTTATTTGTTAAAAAGGCAGCTTTCCATTCATCTCCCTCTTTTATTCATACATTGTTATATCTCCAAATCAAATCCAACTTGTTGAAGTATCTGGCTTCTTTTAATTTGCTGATGACTTCTCCAATTAATGGCAATAGTGTTTTATCTTTGATAATAACTTGATTTAATTTCTGGTAATCTTGCACCAGTCATAATGATCTGTCCTTCTTTGGAATGTAGAAATAAGGAGCCACATATCTTGACTTGGATTCCTTGATTAATCCTGCCTTTAGTTGTTTGTCCAGTTATTGGTTTAATGCTTCTTCCTCCTTTATAGTCATAGCATAGGCCTTTGCATTAAGTTCTCTGGGTACTTCTTCCATCAAATTGATTTCATAGTCCCATTTTCTCCTTTCTGGTAGTTTTTCAAATTTCTTTTTGTTAAAAAGATGTGTAAAGAGTTGAATATAATCAGGAAGATCTTCTGGATTGGTTAGATCCAGTTCCCTTCCTATTTCCTGGTGTTCATTGTCCTTTTTGTCCTCTGCTTGTGTTCTCTGATTTGATGTAAACAATATGTCTTGATGTCTTGTCCTGCATGTTTTCAGGCATCTGGTAAATCACATTGTTCCTGTATTCCAGTTTACTTCCAGATTGTGTTTAACCAACCAATTGTATTCTAAAAACATGTCCATGCTGTTTAAATCCGTGACCACTACATCAATTTGTTCTTTATGTCTGTTGATTTCTACTTCTAGTGGCACAAATTGAATAACTTCTCCATTCTTCATTTCATCTGCGTTAAAGACTTTGAATGATCTTTCCATTGGTTCTGTCTTGATTCTTTCTTCTTTGACCAGTTGTTTATCAATCCCAGTGTGAGTGCATCTGGAATCTACCAATGCTTGTAGTCGTAATTCTTTTCCATTCTTTGTCTTGACATTTGTGTGCACATTTAATTCCCTTGCTTTGTTGTTTCATCGATTTGGAATAATGTATCAATTTTGGGAATTATTATGTACAAAGGTTTGTTGTATTGTGCCTACTCCAAACCTTTGACAAAATCCTCCTTTTTGTCATTGTCTTCTTCATCTGAGTCTTCTTGATTCCTCCTGATCTTCATCTTTTGTCCTGATCTGCAATCCTTTGCTAGATGTCCTACTTTGTCATATTTGTAACATTTTCTTGTCTCTTTGTCCTTCTTGGATCTTCTGCATTTCTTTGCTAAGTATCCATATATATTGCAATTGAAACACTTTGGTTTCCCATTTTTATCAAAATTATCTCGAGACTTTCCAATATCCATAGGTGTCCCTCGTCCTCCAAATGTCATTCCTATTTCTATTTATAGTCATGTTGACTTTCTATGAATTCATATCCCTGTTCTACTGAAGTAATTACCATCTTCCACTCTTTAAGTGTATCAGGTGCTACCATTAGTGGATATCCTAGTATGGTCTTGATAATGTCAGCTTGAACATTCTTCTTCAGTAAAAATATTGCATGCATGTCATTGGTCTCTGCTTTCATAGCTAATACGTCGAATTTGATCGTAAAATTGGCAATGTGCTTTTTGCCCTGTCAGAATGTTTCGATCTTCTATTCTGTGCCTGCTGCTTTGCTTTTGTCACTAAAAGCTATCTTGATTTCTTTAACAAATTCTTCCCAATCTTGGGTGTCTTCCTCATCTTCTAATTCATTGATCTTCTTTTGTACATAAATTCCTGCTATGCCTCCTCTAAGTTGGGCTAGCACTGCAGTGATCTTGTCATCCATTGCAACTACTTTGTTACTCTTAAGGAATAATCGGATTTCCCTCCACTAGTCTTTAAACTTTGTTCTGTCTCCATCAAACCATTCCAGGTCTGGGACCATGCTCTTTGGTGTCATTGTTTGTACATTCTCGTTGTACACTGCTAGTGCTGGTGCTATTGACATTTCTTCTGTCTCTGGTGTTACTAGTTCTATGTTTTTGTTTGATACATTGTCTTTGTTGATTGTCAGTGATCTCAATATCTCTTCTAATACTTCAATAGCATCTGGACTTTGTTCTGCCATCTTGTCTGTCCATAGTCTCTACTACAATTGTTTCATTTCATTTGACAGGTGATCCTGTCTCATTTCGTCTGTAAACTTCTTCTTCACTACACCTCTCTTACAAAGTGAGCTTGGTGATGCTTTACCAAATATTACAACCTTAGGCTTGGCTCAGATTGCAACTTAGGCAAAGGTTTGAGTGAAAGATAGAAGAATGTTTAATTGGTAAAGCATAAGGATACAGTAGAGTATCTATACTATATACTATTGAGCTATGAGGAATACACCAGTTATATATGAATAAAGTGAGTCATAAAGCATGAGGATCACCCTTGACCCTAGTCCATGCCATAACCATAAGACATCAATTGTAACAACAATGTAGATCCTTGAGACTTACTGATTTTAACTTAATTAGCCTAAGATAGATTATTGTTCTATACCTCCATTCTTTCAATGTAGAGAATGGAAGAAATGTTTAAATACACTGACAACTCCCTAGAGTTGTTAGTACTAGAAATAGTGGACTGGCTTCTTAGGATATCTATCTCTATGTCTATATTTATATTGTTATAAATTGCTAAGTTAGAAAGTATACTAAGATTAAGAAGAAAATATGTATTCACTAATTCTCTGTTGGGCACTTTCATATAAGATGGAGGTAAAAGAGAAGGAAGCAATGAGTTTATATACATTCCAATATATTGTTGCTATGCTATATGATATTATCTGTTCTAGAACCTTTTATATTCTTCTCTGTGTTACATGATTGTGTTATATGTGACTGTGACATATGTGACCACCTTGTAATAGATGTCATGCTTATGTCATGCTTTTTGACTTGTATGACATTATATCACACTCTTTATTTAAGTCTAAAAAATAAAAATAAAAAGAAAACAAAAATAAAAAGGAAAAATATAAGAAAAATATAAGAAAATAAGAATCAAGTCCATTGTTCACAATTCTGACACTAAGTATTAGAGGTAAAAGTATACTCATATATTATACTAACCTATTCTAAAATAATAACTAGGATTTTTTAGTAGGTTTTATAATGTTCAATCATATAACTATATGACATATGTCATAACTCTGTCACACACTCTTTACTAAGTTTATAAAATAAAAAATGGAAAATATCTAAGTCTACTTTTGTAACTCCTAACAAGAGTAGCTATACATCATATATTCTCTAACATTTATACTTCTGATGCAAATAACACTTCAATTCCAACTATCATTATTCTGAGAACCAAAGATCCTGATCCTACATTCCTCATCAATACATGGAGTCTGAATGACAACCCTTGTGGTGATTGACCACTCTAAGTATGTACAAGTAAATATCATTAGATGATTACTTCCATATTTAAGAATATAGTTATAATATATCATTCTCCAGTCTAATAATCAACTTGAAATTGTGCTATACTTGTGCTTACCTGTCTGAACTTCCCATTATCTGAAATTACAATCACATGATGCATAGGCTAGATACAACATTATCTGTTGAAGCTAAGGTCATCTTATCTATATAGTTCTCATCCTTTGACTTACTAAGTTCTTCTTCTATCCTATCTTCTATGCTACTATTGTGGATAACCTAGCAAGTACAATTTACCTCTGACACTATAACTCTTTTTTTCACAACAAGCAGAACAAATAAAAGCTATAAGAGAATCAACTTACTAACAAACTTCAGACTTTCACTTGGAGTTTTTACTTACAAGCTCTGTAAATAAGCCCAAAATTTCCACTTGTAATCATAAGAGAACCTGAATTTTCAGACTTCTTATTCTTATTATTCAAGCTAAAACTTTCAATACCAAATCATATAAACCTTATTATCTGCCTCACAATATTGCTAAATTCTGCTACAAGACCTGTATGTTAGAATCAAAGATGGTGGACTTGTTTCTTTTTTGTTTCTCTTCTCTTATCTAAGTTTTTCTTATTTTCTATTTCAATCTTCTTTTTTCTCATTTTGGACTTAGTAAAGTGGTAGATATATTTTATACCTTGTTATCCAAGATCTGGTAAGGTATCTAGAAAGTCCAAATATGTTAATTAGTACATTATTCAAGAATGCAGAAGACAAGTCAGAATGACCTTTGGCTTCAGCTTGTGTACTGTGTCTCTACTAGCTACACTGGTTGCATATTTTGGAAGTGAACTTAGAGAACTTAGTGGATAGAAACCACCAGAGAGTAACAAGATGTGTTGTTGCCAACACTAGAAGAAGGTGTTAGTTTTAGTTGGTTTCTAGGATAACTAATATAGTGTAAACTACCAGATTATATACTAGGTATGCTACCTAGGATATTTATATAAAATGGAGGCTATTAAACAAGTTACCTTGATTTTTAGTGATTCTCAGATGTTTAGGAGATGGAGGTCCATAAATTTAACAAAAGCCAGCAAGGTTATCTGTAGATTGGGATGAGTGTGGTCGAAATAAAATGTGATAGTACTATGATTTAGAGAAAACTCAATGTTAGAAACAGACTAGCCACTGAACCAGTTATGCTAAAAGTGCACAATATCATGCTTAGCTTTGACATCTGACTGGTACTATATATGTACTTCATACTATACTCCTGATACTCAATACTGGAGTATATGAGCTCTCCAACTCATCTTATTGGTTGAGATAGTTTTGTGTTATTAAGAAGAATTTAAAAAGTCTTAGGATAGTACACAGTCTGGAACTGCTTAATAGGGTTATAATTGCCTACTTGAAATTGCCCCAAGTTATAAAAGATTGGCTATATACTTTACAAGAAGAGCTTGCAATAGGATACTAAATTTGTATATGGGATATGATGAGTGAATGCTAGCAGAGTCTTGTGAGACCTCACTACATTCTAGACTTATTTTAGGGTACTCAGATTAGTTACCTTATCTATAGGTTAAACAAATCCTGTACCAATTTTTCATGAGAATATAACTTATATACTAAAGAAAGAGATTCCAAAGTATATATATATATTGATGATATTCTAGTTAGAGGACTGAAAACTCAATATAAGCAACAGGATAGAACTTATAAGACACTTGTAAGCAACTTTAGAATTAGAAAATTCATATTTAAACATCTAAATATAGTGAATTAAATACCACAACAGATGAAACATGCTAGAGGAATGTTCTCAGGCCCTAAAACTACAATGTACAGTGATCACATTACTATTGTAGGATTTGATTGTTTGTATCAAGAAAGAAAATATACTCCAGACACTATAGAAAAAATTCTTAAATGGAGAACTTGTGAAGACACAATGGATATAAGAGCTTTTTTAGATATGGTAGTGCAGTGTTGGAATCATATCCCTGACTTTATAACAGTGGCAGCCCCACTGTATGAAGAAGTAAAGAAAAGTGTATCTTTTAAGTAGGGGCTAGTCCAAGAAAAAATATAGTCTGTAAGGGAACTAGCTCTTCCAAAACTTTTTTCTTTTGTGTTTTTTGGCTAATCTATGTTCTGTAATCTTTTTCCACATTTGCACTCATTTGCTTATCCACTTGGATATATTATTTAATTCTTCTTTCTAATACTCTCTTACTCTTCTACAATACTCTGTGGTCTTCCAAAGTCTGCTAGTGTCATCTGCACATCTGCTTATCTGCTTTTTCATGCTCCAGAAGCACTTGCTAAGCACTTTGGCTCTCTTTCAATTTAGTCTCTCTATTCTGAACTGTTTCTGATTACTTAAGTGTTATCATTCCTTGCTTATATAAATAGAATTCTGACATATGAGAATGGATCTATTATTATATAGAGCAGTTGTCATCTTCAGAAATCCCCATTTTGTTTCTTAGAATTTCCTGGATTCCTAGATAATAGACTTAGGATTTCCTAGAGATTTGGAAGTACTTTGCTCTTCTTCCCAGTTGCTCTAACACAGTCAGATTTAAAAACATTGATAGAAAGTTGTTTTTATACTTGGAATCCAAAGTTTACTGATAAGCAACTAATTACTTTAGTAGTCAACACCTCCTAGAGAGCAGTAGAATACTATATTTACCAAAGGGATAAGGATGAGCCCAGGAAGATATATTATGTGAAATTTAATTTGCTATTAATGAATCACAGATAGTAGAGATATTTGCAGCCAAAGTGAGAGCTTTGTAGCTTGAGACATACTCTTAAACAACAAATATACCTGTTAAGGAAGTATAGTAACTTTGTAAAAACTGACATGAAGTACTTAGTGGGAATGCTAAATAATCCAGGAAAGATACCCAACACAACTTTTAATCACTAGGTGGATTATATCAGAATGAATTTCTTTTTTGAGATGGTCCATAAAAAAGAAAAGACCTTTGGACTGAATGAGCTCTTGGGAAGGGAATGGTATCCTGAAGACCTTCCTCTAGATAGATTTAAGAATAGTTCATATAATGAGAAAGATAATATACTGATTCTACCAGAAAAAGACCAAGAGGAGATACTCTTAGAATTCTCCTCATTTTATGAAGACATTGGCTTACAAGAAGGTTTTTCTATAAGGAACTTATCAAAGATACTATCTATCAACTAGAAAAGTAGATGGCAAATAAATAGAAAAACTACAGATATTACTAAGCAGATAGACAAAGATTACTACTAGCAGTATTAGCTAAGAAAATAGCAGACCCAGAAGAATTAGCAGCTTATAAAAGCCTGTTGAAATATAATAATAGACATAAGAGCAACCTTATATATAGGCTAGAACAAAGACTAGTTATGATTAAAAAATATCTGGCTATTAGAAAAGAAATTTTTGCAAGAATGATGAAAGAAGAATATATTTAGCTTACTGTTAGATGTAGCTCACACTTAGTAATAAAAGTTCACAAAGTTAGTTCAGAGATACACAGAGTGTGAAAAATTCATGTAATAAGCTCAGTAATATGGACTTGTTGAAATAACCTTAGTCTCAACTTATATATTATGTCTTTTATGAGCTACATGGTTACAATTTTAGAGGATAGTCTTGTAAGAAGTTATAAGAAGAATGTCAAAGTTGTGAAAAGAGAACTTTGTTTTATTTTATTTTATTTTTCCATTTTCATCTTTTTTTCAATTTATTTTCTAGTTTTGGATTTAGGATTAGGGTTTAGTATAATATCACAAGTTATTGTCACAAAATGTCACAGTCACATCATCACATCATCACATGATATAATAGAAGAAGGTAGAAAGTTCTAAAATAATGATATTATAACAATGTATATAATGTATATTTGTTGTAGACTCAAAACCTTAGAGTTGGTTCAGAGACTAAACCTTATACCGGGTTGATACAAGAGAACTCAATAAGGAGCTCCTACTCTATCTACCACTATATATACTGTTCTGTCCTGGTCTGTGCTACAACATTATATTACCGATCCTAAAGTCCATGCTCTGTCCTCATGTCCTATTACTCATCCACATGTGTTTTCCTTAAGGCCACCATGCTTCCTATATGTGCCTTGATGTCATACCTTTAATCTCCGCTGTACATGTGCACACCATGTGTACACCATGAGGAACCCATGTCCCTTGACGTCACTCCTAACCCTAACTCTAATCTAGACTCCTCTCGATCCTTCTAGACCCTAAGTCCTTCCAGACCATTCTAGACTCTATCACATGACTTCCAGGTCACGTGCCTATCTTCTATCTCTCTTTCATTGTAGACTAATAATTAACTACTGTCCTAACCCTAACCCTAGTCCGAAGTTTGTCCATACTCTCATACTATAACAATATTGGCCTTAAAGCTTACATATGGTTATTTAGAGTAGGCTAAAAGGGTAGAGCACAGACTATGAGTAATTAGTATATAAAGTAGACTATCTTGTACAGAGTTCTTTATTGAGTTCTCTTGTGTTAACCCAATACAAGATTCTTTTACTTGACCCACTCTAAGATCTTGTGATTGTAATAGAGAGAAGTAAAGTATGTTGCCATTAACACCAGAGATTTAGCATCAACTTTAGTTGATTATCAGGCTAGCTATTACAAAGTAATCACCAGCCTTAAATATATAAAGTAACAAAAGGAGTAATTAAAACAGATCACTGAGTGGATATTTCAGTAGTAAAACACTTAATAGGAGTTTAGATTGGAGAAGAGAAAACTCCATGTAAAGTTTGAGTAATTTTGTGGAGTTTGAAGAAAATAATTAGACAATGGAAACAGATAAAGATAACCATAGATTTTGATACAAATAAAGCCAAATAACCATGAGGATTTGATGTTATATTAAAGTTAGATATGTCTTGAACATGTTTCAGAGTTTGGAATATGATACTTGCAAGACATATCTCTTACTACTGGCTAGATCCAAAAAGCAGAAGACTTGATAAAAAGTCATTAGTAGTGGTAATCTATAAATATTAATACTAGTTGAAAAATGACTAAGACTATTAAAAGCTTGTTATAATAAGATAGGATATAGAGAAATATTTATGATAGGAAAATTATTATAATACTTTTAGTGGCCTGAACTAGAAGAAGATAATGTGGTATATGAGGACATGCTACCTATATTAGATAAGATAGAAAATAGCCTTGGAAATACTGCTGCTAGCAGTGTTGTAATATACATACTGTTACTTTTTCAAGTCCTACATGCAGATACAGTACACATTAGTTTAGTATCAAATGGTTGCAAATATATGTCATATGGAAGGTATAGATTGTCTTCATAGATGGAGATTTAAGCATTTAGACAGAAGAGCTTGAGAGCAATAAAACAATGGCTTTTTGAAGATATAATATATAGATGAGATAGTTTGGTTAAAATTATGACTGATAATAGGGCCCTCTTTAAGAAAGCTATGAAATAGTCAGAAGAAAATATAAAATTAGAAGAATTATCATATCTTCTTACAACTCATAAACAAATGGAACCATTGAGAAATCTTATTGGGATCTTTGGCAAATATTATACAAAGCAACAGAAGAAGACATCAAGAAGTGATACTAGTTATTGCACTATTTATTCACTATATTCTATGGTAACAGAAGTACAGCATACTATGCTATTGGATATGGTAGAGACAACCTAGCTAGTAACTTACCCAAGTAGAATTGTCTTACAAGAAGAACTAGTAGGTCTAAGTACCTGTATACTGGTGAAATATGTTAGCTACATAGAAAAGATGCAAGAGTGTCTCATAAAAGAGAAAATATAAAGGGTTTTACATCTTGAGAATGAGGTCCAACACAAGATTAAAGAGTTTTCATTGATATCTAGAAGTTTGGTATTAGTAAAAAACTCAGTCATAGAATTATCAGTAGATAAAAAGATAAAGTCTCAATACTTAGGTCTAATAATAGTAATTGGGTGATTAATACCATATCTAGTATATAAAAAGATAGTATTTGTGAGTGAATTAAGAGTTCTGCTAGATATACTAGAGTCATTTATAGAAGAACTAGAAAAGTGCTTAGTCAAGAAAGTGCTCAAAGAAAGTTCTCTTATAGATAGCTTAAAGTAGAAGTCCCTTGTAAGTAGACAAAAGCAGACTATAGAAAAAGGAGCTCAAACTCTAGGTGTTTATTTATCAATAATTGAGAATACAAATAAGTTAGCTAGCTACTGCTTCTAATGAGATTTAGCATTCTTTGCCTCCTAAATATGGAAAATTTAGTCATATTCATTGGTAGCATTTTTATACTGACAAGTAGTATACTCAAGGTTGTAGATAGCCTATAGTATATTGGTGGAGGACTGAAAAAAGGTAAACTTCTTTGTTTGCTTGCTGGAGATAATGGTAATGCCACTCTAAAAGGTGACACTATGCTAGTAGAATACCAAGGTCATATTAAATAAGACCTGAGCTAAAGTAATTGCTAAGAGTTAAATGCTCATGAAAGATAGATGGAATGGCTACAGTTGCTAATAGCATCAGTCTCAGCTATAAAAGGGACAAGCTAGAGATATAGCAATAAGATTAAGATATTAAAAGTACTTGCAAAATGGAGACTTAAGAAAGGCTTACTGAGTTAAGCTGGAAAGAGAGATTACAAGTGAGATAGAAATATTTCAGGAACAAAAAAATCTTACTATAGAGAGTATACTACAAGGATATGACACGAAATGCTCACCTATATTGTTTACCTGTATAGAAACCTAAGAAAGCTCAAGAATGAGCAGAAGACAGTATATAAAAAGATACAAACAGAATTTTGTAAATAAAGACCTTTAGAAATATGATTGTAGGAAGCCAATATAATAATCTTTATCTTATTACTATCAGACTGTTTACTGTCAGAAGTTCCAGTTGTTGGTATTATACTAGTGACAGAGATCAAGCAAAAAAGAGAATATAACAAGAACTATGCAACACTAGCCCTTAACTGTACACTAAAAAAGTTCAAAGAAGACATTATCAGTATCAGGAATTAATAGAAGATATAGAAACAGTAATATAGAAAATAATTAGAACATATAAAACCCTTAAGAGAGCTCTCATAAATGTGAAAGAATGAAGTTAGGAAGGATATTAAAAGAAATATATGAGTAACATCCACTTGTGAATGCTTTCCTGGGTAGCACACTCCTAAACAGTGAACTCTACACTGTATAACAAGCTCTTTTGGAAAATCTAGTGAATAAATTGCAAAGCTTCTTAAAAGCCTCCAACAACACTATCCATTCTAGGTGATGCACTCTGAAGGCATCCTTCAAGTCAAACCTTACAACTGAAGATACCAACTGATAGTCACCTTACTAACCTTTCCCAGACTGCTATGACTCTCCAAAACTCATCTAAAAGTGATAGTAGGTACTAAAAATGCTTACTTGATAAAATAGAAGTTAAAACTGGTCTCAAGTGATGGTATTTGGATAGGGGTTCTCTCTTTACTCTACTCTATCTGTGGCTTATGTATTAGTCTAAAAATACAAAGAACAGAACTAGAGAATGGAAACCAAAACAATAATGAAACTTTCTGAAGTCTCAAGAGTATATGGTCAGCTCTTTATTTGCAACCTGATATCAATTCAATAATTAATCTCTACTCACTAGGACCTAGTCCATTCTCTCTTTTATTTTTATGGCCACTTTTTCTCATTCCTCTATTCTAAACTCTGTTGGATCACAATCTTACACATTCCTGCCTTATTCAATTGCTTGAATGTTCATAACTTGGTAGAGCTCTCTTGTAAGTGCACACTCTTTGTAGCTAGTTGTGTTTTTGAGTGGATAACATTGCTTTCTAGTATAGTTCTAGTGTTCCTATTCCTTTAGTAAATAGATAACATCACTTTCTCTATAGTTTTCTAGAGAACAGTACTATAGCATGTTTCTGTTATTACCAAGTGGCCTCTGTGTACATATAAGCTAGAGTAGTAGATAGCTAGGCAATTCACAATACTCTGCTAAGTCTGTTCTAATAGGCTCCAAATCTGAAGTCTGGTTTTTTTAATAGCTACCACACTATCTCTCTAGTTGGTATTTGCTTAAGAGAGCCTAAGACATTATCTAGGAATGTAAGATCTTCTTGCTAATGCCTTCAATGAGGTCTTATATTCTTCAAAACCTTATGAGATTACTTTTTTTCATGGAAAAGCAATTTCTAGCATAACAACAATATCATATGTCATAAAAGAGATAACAATATAAGACTCATAGTATTTAGAGTAGGCTAGATATAAGTGTATACAAACCATGCACTACAAGTATATAAAGTAGACCCATCTATACTGGGAACCCTACTAAGTTTTCTTGTATTAAATAATACAAGTTTCCTCTTTTGACTAAACTCTCAGTCTTAAGTTATAATATTAGAACACAGTATCCTTTCCCAAGACTGCCTAGTACCAGACCCTTTCTTTCTTACTTTCTACTCATCATTAACCAAAGAGCAACACTGCTTTTTAGTTAAGAAGAAAAAGCTAGACCCCAAGCTTAAGAAACACTCATCTATTAGGCTATTAGGACAGAATAGACCATGAATGGTGAGAGCCAGGCTCAGACACCTATCTAGACATACTTGTTGTTAAAGTGAGCAGTATTGAGTAGCATACCTGTACCCCTTTTAGTAGAAAGCCTGTACTGTAGATCTATTGTAACTTGTCCATGCAGAGTGACAATGTACTCTAGTAAAGAAGCATCTAACTTAGGGATTCCCTTCTTAGTGATATTGAAATACAAATTCAATTAGAATAGTATTCAATAAGGTAGTAGATATATAATCAGTAGAATCAGTAGATAGTGTGAGATGAGACTAGTCAAGAGCTTACTAATACCTACAGAGATTTTGACAAAATCATATTATGGGTTAGAAAGAGAGACTAACACTAACTCTTTTCTCCTGTCCTCATACATCTCATCTTTATCCACACTACTACTACCTACTTGTTGTAGACACAAGCCCTTAGAGTTGGACAAGTGAATAAACCTTATACCGGGTTGATACAAGAGAACTCAATAAGGAGCTCCTACTCTATCTACCACTATATATATCATTCTGTCCTGGTCTGTGCTACAACATTATATGTC
>Ga0157364_1000158_pt1 | contig 34027 bp, 32 predicted proteins | sample AttsexASBM2_FD_111476 | JGI IMG/M metagenome (GOLD analysis project Ga0157364, IMG submission 111476) | Fungus gardens microbial communities from leaf cutter ant in Ribeirão Preto, State of São Paulo, Brazil - Atta sexdens ASBM2 | ecosystem: Host-associated > Fungi > Mycelium > Unclassified ...
GTCATGTGACTTCCTTGTCACGTGCCTTCTTCATCGTCCTAAAAGAAAAAGAAAAGAAAAAGAAATATAAAACCAAAAGAAAAAATAGATAAAAGAAAAATAAAATGTTAGGTTTGAAGCGTTTCATAATAAGGGTAACATCATACATCATAAAAGATATGATAACTTTATTTACATAGATTTATAATATTTAAAGTAAGCTAGATATAGGTGTATATAAACTATGCACTAGAGGTATATAAAGTAGACATACTTGTACTAAGAACCTTACTATTGTAGCAACCACTAATTATAAAGATCAATAGTAACACTACAAGTAAATTTCTTAAAGCAGATATCTCATGGGGATCACAAGAGAACTCAACAAGAAGTCCTTACTGTATTTTTATACTATTTATATAATACATAGGTGGTTCATGCTAATATTAAATAACCCTACCCTAGAGTTCATATATTAGCCATGAGTACTCTATAAGATTGATATGCTATATATATATCTTGATGTTACTTTTTTTAGATTTTTCTCTAATGTTTTAGGCCTATGATATAATTGTTATATGACACAGTTATGTAATCCAGTCATGTGCTTTCTTCATTGTTAAAGAAATAGAGAATAAAATACTTAGAAAAGAAAATCAAAAGAAAAGAAATTTATCTCTGAAAAATCACAGAAAATTCCTCAAAGTCCTATTACTTGATTCTCTCTCTTAATACAACCTTTAAGCTTGGACAAATATTGTTCTTATACCTCTTTAGTTGTTTTCAGTTCAAGTGTCTCATAATACTTACTAAGTTCTTTTATACTAAACAATATTAGTTTCTTTTTTTGACCAAACTCTTGGACTTAAGTTGTAACAATTGTAGATATATTCATATCTAATTAAGTAGCTAAATTTCACCATCTTAATATTATAACTTCTTAGTTCATTTATTTGACTAACTTTCAGAGTATCAATTTTTGACTAATGCTTCTTGCTGTTACAACTCAAGACTCAAAGTTAAGTCTAAAGAAGAACTTTGTATAAGGTTTACACAAGAAAACTTAATAGAGTTCCTAGTACAAAGTTATCTATCTTATATACTGCAAACTGTGGTCTGTATACATACTACAACTAATCTACTCTTTATAAGACTAGCATACTAGTACCATGCTATATAATATCATTTGTTTCAAAACCTTTGTTATATCACATGATTATATAATCTATGACTATAATATATATAACTACTCTATAATAGGTGTCACATATTTGTTACACTTTTTAATTATTGTAATAGTTAAATATAATAACTCTAATTCTAAGTTCTAAATAAATAAGATAAAAAATAAAAATGAGAAAGGAAAATTAAAAAACTAAGTCTATTGTTTTCAACTCTGACACTTGCTTTGAGTTACAGTAATCTAAAAAAAAGAGTAGATATAAAGAGATATACTAACTTACTAAAAATTAAGTAACTAACATTACCAACATTTGTTATCAACCCTACAGATTTATTTTTATTTAAGCTTCAAGTCTCAATCTTACCACAAATTCCAATGATTCCCTACTCATATTCTTATAACTATAATAATCCAATTTCTCTTACTATAGTCTAATAAACTTCTGCTATCTTATTAAGATTTCTAACTATTTAGCTTTATTATTTTTGTCAGAGTTGTGAATAATAGACTTTTTTTTTTCAATCAACAATTTATTACATGGGGCACATAGGCAGACTATGGTAGCTACTTTGTAACTACATACATTAAGATATATACTATATAAAAAGAAAAAAGAAAAGAAAAGAAAAAAAAGAGAGAAAGAAAAGAAAAAGAACATAAAAAATAAAAACAAACTCAGAAGAAGCTAGATGCAATTTGATTATGTAATGCTATTTTCAAAAGAGAACACACTACTATTAAGTTCAAGAAAGAGAGTAAAATGTGCTATAGAGTTCCTTCTTGAATTTTAATAATTGTTATATCTTTTACACTTGTAAAGAATATATCATCTTGACTCAATAGGATGTAAACCACATGGGCACTTAAATTCTTCCTGAGGGAAAAATCTAAGTCTATATTCATCTATTAGTGTATAATTAATGATTATTCTTGTTGCTTTAGCATATAATGAATTAGAGTGTCCAAAGTATTTAAGCCACAGGCCATCTTTGACTACTGATAGTTCAATTAGATTTAAATCATTATCTAGAAGTTCTAGAAAATGTTGACCTTTGCTGTCTGATACTTAGAAAAGCATCTTCCAGCTGTTGAGAATATTATTGTATTTGTTTTTTCTATTAAACTCCTATGAAGATTTGTATGGGAAAATAGGAGTAAGGTCAGATTTTTTCATTTCTTTATCAACTATAGAGTGAAGACCCCACTTGCAATGGCTAGAGCAATCCCAAAATTCAATGGAATTGTTGTTATTTTGTTCAAAGAATCACCTGAGTTTGCAAGAGATTGTTACTAAATAAATTTGATAAGGATGTGATGAAGAATCGAAAATTCTTCTAGCAGCATGGATAAAGTCTATGATGATGACAATCCAATTGATGTTGGGAAGATAGGTCTCTTGGTTGATACTATATCTTATTGCAAAAAGTTTTGCTTTAGTAGACATAACATTCATTACCTGATAAATTATCTTGATAATTGGGCTGTTATGAATATAGATATGAGCTATTGATGTGGTGACTTGATTATTTATACTAGCATCCAATATAACAACTACTGCATATAGGTCTGTTGACGTCTAGAGAGTAATGTTGTTTAGATTGCGTAAATGATTTTTAATGTTATCTTTACTTTTTCTATTCATAGAATGAAAAGATAAATGATTTGGAAAGATGTCTATAAGTCTATTTCCCAGTGAGAATTCATGATTAAAAGGAGAAAAAGAAGAAATAATCTCATTAAATCTATTGTTTATATTTATGATTAGACCTTTGATGTTCAATCATTATTTAGGTATAAGCTTTTCTAATAAGAGTTGGTGAGCTTTCTTATTGCTAGTAGGTCTTGTTTCCAACAAAGATATTATGATATGGTTTGCTGGCAGAGTATGCACTCTGAGATAAAATCTGTTATTTAGTTTTTGAATATGAAGATTAATAGGAATGAGGCCCACAATGGTCTCAATGCCTGAAGAAAGAGACATTTGGAATACTTCTAGAATCCATAAAGCTGCTCTTCTTTGCATACTCCTAAGCATTTTAAGAGGGTACAAAAGTGGTGCTTTATTGTAATACCGCAGTTGAAAACTGTATAGAGTGATAGGTAAAATGTAGCTTCTATATAACAGCTTCTTTTAAGTCAGAATGAGGCCTCTCAATGAGTTTCCAAGTATTTTCACACACTTGATTGTTGATATTGCTTTGTTAGTGTAAAAATTGACATGTTGTCAAAATATTAATTTTCTGTCAAAAATAAACCATAGATAATGCCATGTGTTCTTAGGTCAAAGGACAGAGCCTCCTAATATTATAAGGTCTAGTAAAGGAGGATTAAAAGTATTATACAATCTGGAAAAGTGAAAAACCTCAGTTTTTCCATACTCTATGATTAAACTGAATTTCTTTAGGAGAGAAGTCATAATGTGGTAGCTATAGAAAAGGTTCAAATTTGAAACCACCAAGAACTTGTTCTGTGCAATGAAAAGACCATTGTTTATAAAAGAAAGGATAAAAACTAGAATTTTTAAGTTTTTTAGCCATTTTTCAAGAATATGAAGAAGTGAAGAAAGATATAAAGTGGAAAGAACAGGCAATAGGGCAGATCCTTGACCTATACCCATGTTGAAATTGAAGAAAGGAGAAGAAATGTTGTTCCAGAAATAATTGGTTTTTCTACTTATTAAATAATTCTGAAAGAAAAATGAAACTTTAGGATTAAAACTGGCTTTGAGAAGTATCAGAGGGAAAAGTTAAGGATTCAATGAAGGAAAAAGCTGGGCAATGTCAAAAGCTAATGTACTAGTGGACAAGTTTTTAACCCATCCTGAATGAATAAAATGGGTAAGCACGACTCTTACATTAGTGGTGGATTGTTGTTTTAAACCTTCTAGTTGACACTAGTAAATAAAATTGTTGGAAATTACCTGAAATTGCAACCTCTCTCAAATGACTTTCTTGATTAATTTACTAATTATATTAAGTAGAACAATGGATTGAAAAGCCTTAAGAGAATTGTATGACTCCTTATTAGGCTTGGGAATAATAATGGATGTTGAAACTTTGAAGTGTGACAGCCAATGACCTAATTCAATGCATGCATTAGTAATGGCAATTAGATTTTTGAGAAATGTGACATCTTTGATATATCTCTTGAAATATCTCTTATTTAGTTCTGGAGTCAATAGATTATTGCATTTATTGATGGCACTGATGAACTTTTTCTCTGAAAAAGGGCTCCTATTTGTGACTGGTTTACTTGAGACTTCTTCTAGTAAATCCAAATTGATTTGACAATTTTGAGCTGTATTAAAAGACATGTGAAAAGCTTGTCACAAGTCTTCAAGTTCAATACATGGTTGACCATTGTATTGAATTGCTTTGATGGCTAGAAGTTTCCATTTCTTGACCCAATTCATAAGTTCCCATGGTCCACAATCCTTGTCAGCAATTTTTTAAATCTTCAAATTGAAAAAATTGTACTCTGTTTTCTTAATTGTACTCTTAAATCATTTCTAGTCTTCAATCCTTTTGGAGTGTTTGTAGTTATCCAAATCTCTATGACAGTTTTCATTCCACCATGCTTTAGAGTGTTTAGTGATATTAACAACTTTCAAATTTTTATGTCAGATTTGTCCAATGTATTTAGCAAATATTTGTATGATATGTTTAAGGACTTCTTTGCTCTGAATATCCTCTGTATTAAGCCTTTTGGTGGCTTTGATTAATTCAATGATGAATTTGTCTTCTTCTTTGCTGTTTTTGACCAATATATGCCTTTTAGATTGAACAAACTCTTTAAAAATTGCAATGTTCACAGTAAGTAGTACATGATCAGAGATGAGATGCCAGTCTGAATAGATAGAATAATTGTTATGTTCCAATGGTTCTAGTTTGAGAAACATGAGATCAATAACTAAATTTGAGTCATGTTGATTGTCCAAGTACCTAGTAAGAATGCAATTAGTTAGTTTAGACAGTTCTAAAAGAAAGAAGTCTGCAACATCTATAAGAGTATCTCTATGAATAGAATGATGCAGAAAGTTAGGGTCCCAATTACTATTTCTAATGTTGAAATTGCCTGTCATGATAAGAACGTTATCAATATTGACTTTAGTATTCTTAAGATACTTTAAAGCCATCTGCAAAGAATCTAAATATACATTAATTAAAAAATATACCAGTCTACAATTAAAAAAAGAGACACAAGAAATATCCCTATGATTAAAAACATCTTTTCATAATGAAAAATGAACAGAGAATAACCTGATGTTGATGTAAGTGATGACTCTGGGTAAATCATTGACAGTTGAGAAATTTCTGGAAAAAGTAGTCTAGTTTAAATGATTGGGTATCCCTATTAGCTTATTCTCTTCACAATTCCTTAAGCTTGGTATAGATTGTATAAGTGACTATGATAGCTCCTAAATAAAAATGATGTCAAAAGAACTTTGTGTTTCTAAGATAGTATTGATGATGAAATTGTTCTTTTGAATATTTTGATAAAATATCTTGATTTCTTTTAAAATCATACTTGGTTACTGTTTACAGCTGAACAAATTGATTGCTTTTTGTTATCTCAAAGCTCTTAATACTTTTCTAAGTATCACTCCCTGCTGAAGTAATGCCTATAGAAAGAACATTAATTTGAGTTGGCTTAATGCTCTCCTTTACAATTTAAATACCTGAACAAGTAAGAGCACAGCTCGCCCTATTTAATTTCAAGTCTTGGAGGATTAGTTTTCAGGTTAGCTTTATAATACCATGCAAAGTGACAATAGTGTTCAGTCTTATGAGGTCCATTATATTTGATGCACTTAGACCTCTGGATTCTACACAAAAATGTTACATGCTCCTACTTCCAACAATTCTTGCACTAAGGGACTCCTGGGTTCATATTCACTCTTTAGATTGTTGCAATATAGCTTCTAATGTTGAAGCACTTATTGATTAGTTCTCTAGCTCTGTTACTACTTTGTACATCTCATATATCTAGCTATATAATAGCCATATCTGATCTAGATAATATCTTGATTACTCTTGGTTTCAAAGCAATGGCAATATTGTTAAAGATGTAGTTATTCTTGATAATAGTTTCAATCATGTCCAACATTATTAGAGTATTTGCATTTTCAAGTAAGTATGGGATACTAATGATCTTGAGGTAAGATTTGGACTGTGACAGATAAGAAACTTCATCATTTTCTGCCTCAATTTGATTTGCACTCTTAATATATTGCTCAATGGTTTGAAGATCCAAAGAAGCTGTGATCTTGTTGGTTACAATGATAATTCCTACTTGTTTAGCTTGAATGAAATTAGCCTTGACTTTCAATTTAATATTCTTGAGAGTACTGTTAATGTTTTCGATGTGAGTACTCGAATCAAACATAAATCCATTTTTGTTATTATTGCTTATAGGAACAATGATATATTTCCTTAATAGTTCTTTGGTTGTCATATGGAGTCTTAGCTTTATCTTACCATTATTATTTATGATTTTCTGAATATTCTTGATTTTTTTTGCTTGTAAATTAGGAAAATTTTCTTTGATCTTTAAAACTTTCCTAGTATTATTGATGGGGATAGATGCTTGAACATACAATTTTTTCTAAACATCTTTTCCTTTTGATTGTTTATTCTTTTTGAAAAATTTAACAATATCATTGATTTCTTTGGGTGACTTAGCCAGAATAAAAGAAGGCAATTTGTTGATAGTTGCCAGTTTGTCAGTGCTTTTACCTTTATTACTTTTGGAAGCATTGTGTTCTTTTATTTTCAATGTAAATTTAGCTGAAATCTTGTCTCTAAAAGAATTGCTATTGCTGTCAGCAATGAGTACATCCCATTCTGATTTATAGATGGCCAAAATAAAATTCCAGGCTACTTTGCTTATATCCTTTAGATCTTCAAAGTTGTTTACTTTATCTTTCTCAACTTTCTTGTTGAGTATATAATTTGTTATTTGATGAAGGGATGTCTTGATATCATTGATATCAGATGAAACATGTTCTATTGAACTATAAAGTGAAATGGATCAGAAGTCTCCATCTCACATGTCTTGATCTATAGCTTGATTTATATCATACAGAAATTGAATATTAAGAGTTTCCTATAGAACACCATTTGAGTTATTATTAGAAATACCCTCATCTCATGGTTTAGGCCTGGTTTTTAGGGCAGGTGTCTCATGTGATATATGCTATCTCTCCTCTAAAAAGTTTGTATTAGTTGTTTTACTAGTAGATGTATATTTCTCAAAATTTTTCTGGTAAGATAACTGAGAGCTATTAATAGGTTCCTAAATATCAACATCTAGTAGGTTGTTGTTTATTTTCATGTACTTGAAGAAATTGATGAGCTTTTAGAGCTTATATTGCTTAAAAGAATAGATTTCCCTTTGATATCATCATCACCATTAATATCTATCACCACACTGGAAGGGAATTAAGCTATTAAACAATAAGAAATACTAGCTAAAAAGTTAGAAAAATATTTGTTTACTAATTCTCTTATAAGTACTACTATATAAGATAGAGGTAAGAAAGAAAGAAGTGATGGTGAATAATAGACTTGGTTTTATGTATTTTATTTTTCTTTTCTATTTTATTTTATTTTTAGTTTTTATTTTACTTTTCTTTATTTTAGACTTAAACAAAGAGTATGATAATTACATAAGTTACAAAAGATAATAGATGTATAACACTTATCACAGGGTGGTCACATATGTCACAGTCACAAGTCACACAATCATGTAACATAGAGAAGGTTATAGAAGATCCTAAAAATAAATAGGATAGCAATAGTATATTAGCCTTAAAGTAGGTTAGTTAAAGTATGTATATAGTCTAGTATATAAGGTAGATTAGTTTGTATTTGAAAATTTATTAAATTCTTTTATATTACTCAATATAAGAGTATGCTTTCATCTTAACTCTTAGATCTAAGTCATAACAATTCTGTAATTAGCTTAATAAGTGTTTTATCTAATGTTCTATCTAATTAGAATAGACTTTGCTATCAGAGTTGTGAACAATGGACTTAACTTAATTTTATTTCTTTTTCTATTTTCTATTTATTTTATTTTAAGTTTTTATTTTCACTTTTCTTTATTTTGAACTTAGATAAAGAATATAATATAATGTCATGTATGACTATCATATAAGTTATAAAATATGATGGAAACATGACATTTGTTATATAGTAATTACATATATTACAGTCATAGATCATAAAATTGTTAGAATTGTGAATAAATTTATCTTTCTCTTGTTTTTAATTCTTATTTTATTTTTGGTTTCAGTTTACTTTTCTTTATTTTGGACTTAGACAAAGGATGTAGTGTGGTGTTACATATATTACTGTCACTGTCACACAATCATGTGATACAAAGAAAGATATAGAAGGTTCTGAAATAGATAATATTATATAGTATAGCAACAACATGTTAGTTTGGGTAGAGATGGCATAGTGGAACAGCCCCTTATCCATGTATATTATGCCTACCTCAAACCTACTTAAGGTCATGGGTTCAATTCCTTAGTAGTCCTTTGTGTTGGGTAACTATATAAAAAGATTAGAGTATTGATACTCTATACATAATTTCTTCTATAGGCATAGACTGCCATCGCACCATGTGTAATAAATTGTTGACTTAAAAAAAAAAAAACAACATGTTGGTTTTATAAAAAGCACATATACTTTAGAGTAGGTTAGTTGTAATATGTATACAGACTACAATCTGTAGTATATAAGATAAATTATCTTATATTTGGAACTCTATTAATATTATAATCTTAAGATCTTAGAGTTGGTCAAAGAAAAGAATCTTGGATTGAGATAATCACATCTAGTATAAGACTATCTATCTTATATATACAAAGTTACTAGTTCATGCCACAGCATCATTAACCTATCCTAAAGACCATATGTTATTCTTAAGGTCAACATATATTAAACATATTATAGTGATATTATTTCTTTTTATTATGTTTGTTGTGGCAACTACTAATCATAAAGATCAATAACATTATTTAAGTAAATCTCTTAGAAAGATAGATATCTTATAGAGATTACAAGAGAACTTGACAAGAATTCCTTGCTATATTCCTACACTATTTATATAATATATACATGGTCTGTGCTAACAATAATTAACCCTACCCTAAAGTCCATATATTAGCTATAAGTATTCTATAAGATTAATATACTATAAATATGTACTTTGATATTACTTCTTCTAAATCTTTCTCTAATATTCTAAGCCTATGACATAGTTATGTAATCTAGTCATGTGATTTCTTCATTGTCAAAGAAATAAAAGGTAAAATAATTAGAAATGAAAATGAAAAGAAAATGAAATTAGTTTTAGAAAATTAAATAAAATCTTCAAAAATTCCCTTAAGTCTTATTGCTTGATTTTCTTCCTTAATGCAATCTTTAAGCTTAGATGAATATTATTCTTGTATCTCTTTAGTTATTTCAAGTTTGAGTGTTTTATAACAATATTTTCATATAATATATGATTGTGTGACAGTGACTGATATGTGATACCAAGTCATGCCATGTGATAATTTGTGACAATGACTTGTAATGTTATGTTAACTCAAACTCTAAGTCTTTAAAATAAAAAATAAAATGAGAAAGAAAAATTAAAATAGTTGAGTCTAATGTTCACAATTCTGATATCACCCTCCCTTCAAGGTTTTTCCTCCAGAGAAACTGATCTCTATTTTTACTAGTTTCTCTCTAACTTCTTTAAATACACTCTCTCAAACTTTGTATTATTTCATTTATATAATATTTTTACTATATACTTCTCTCTCCTAAAGTTTCTTTCTTCTACTATATCCAACTTTTCTTGTTGTCTTACTTCTGCATTCAGTCTCCCCTCAAATTCTGCTACTATCTTCTTTATATTCTCAAAATCTTTCTCTCTTTTCTAGATATTGTGTTTTACTGTAAATATTTTCTATTATACTAGATACTTCACTACTTCCCTCACTTTTATTTTATTTAATATTTTTTCAACTTCCTATTTCTCTACTCCTTCTATCTCTACTAGTTTTACTTCTTTTGTCTTTTGCCCTTCTACTTGCTCTCTGTATTATACTACTTGACTAATATTCACTACTGGATAAATTCTCATTGAAGTCAGCAACTGTAATTTGATTACATTAGTAGAGACTACTTCATCAATGATATATGAACTAACATATCAATTCACTAGCTTCCTTGCTAGTCATTCTTTGAACACCAGATCTTTCATACTTAGCATCACTTTATTACTCTTCTTCTACTCTTTAACTTCTTTTCTTCCTCTATCTGTCTATCACTTCATTTCTTCTTGTATCTTTCTTAATACTGCTTCTGCTTTCTCTTGTACTTCCTTTATTCTCTCAGCAAACTCTGTTACTTTTTCCATTTTTTCTTTTCTTTTAATATCCATCTCCATTCTCAATTCTCTATCATAGTATGCTATAAATAGAGATACCTAAGTTACTAAATATATCTTGTTATTCACTGCAAACTCTGCTGTTACTAGTTATTTAGGCTAATCCTTTTGTTTATGATTGATAAAGAATCTTAAGTATTGTTTTAGTTCTTGATTCATTTACTCTATTTGACTATCTGTTTATGAATAAAATGATGTTGACAGCTTCATCTCAATTTCCAGCATCCTATTCAACTTCTTAGTCAACTCTGTTGCAAACTAGGGTTTCTATCTAATACCATACTCTCTAGTAATCCATACAACTTTCATATGTTATCTCTAAACAACTGTGCTAATTCTTCTGCTGATATCCCTTCTATTATTGCCACAAAATATGTTATTTTTGACAATCTATCATATACTACTAAAATCACATCTTTTCCTACTACTAACAGTAACTTTGTGATAAAGTTCACTATCAGATATGTTTATAGCTTTTCTAGTACCTCACTTAACTTTAACTTTCCTGCTAGTACTTCTGTTCTATTCTTTATTCTCTAATATATATCACATCTATCCATGTATTTTTCTATATCTTTTGTTACTTCTAGCTACTAATAATTCCTTATCACCAACTCCATTATCTTCCATCTTTCTCATATCCTACTACCAGTATATTATGATGCAATCAGATTATCTCTACCCTTAACTCTTTATATTTTGGCATATAAACCTTACCTTTTGTCAACACTAGATTCTAGTCTTCTTTAATCTGCTATTTATCTTCTCACAATACTTTTCTAACATATCTGCTTCTAGTTCTTCTATTACTACTTTAGTTAAGCTACAAATTCATTGTTTCTTAATTAATGTCTAATTTTCATTATCATTTTCTACCTCTACTTTCCAGTCCAGTCTTCTACTAAGTCTATCTGCCTTTCCCATTTTTGTTTCTAGAACATACTTTAAGGTAAAGTTGAATGTTGACAGATATAGTGCCTAATAAGCTTGTTTTCTATTCAACTTTTATGCTTTTATAAAATATTCTAGATTTTTGTAATCTATCTAAACCTTGAATTTGTACTTAGCCCCTTCTAACAAATGCCACCAGTTTTCCAACCCTCTTATAACCACCAACATCTCTTTGTCATGAATTTTGTAGTTTCTCTCTGTTTTATTTAGAAATTTTGAAAGAAATACTACTAGTCTCTATTTTCTATCCTTATATTTCATAGATAAAACCACTTCTGTTGTATAATCCAATGCATCAACTTCCATCCTCATTTCTTTGTCTAAGTCTAGTGCTGCTAACACTAGTTCTTTTGTGAATCTCTCTTTCAACTCCTGAAATGCCTTCTTCTGCTTCTCTGTCCAATCCTACTTCTGATCCTTCCTAACCAGATTATGTAATAGTCTGGCTATTGCTGCAAAATCTTTAATTAACCACCAATAATAATTCACCAGTCTTAAAAACTTGTGTACATCTTTAACTTCTTTTGGAGTTAGCCATTCCAATATACCTTTTACTTTTTCTTCCTCTATTTTAATCCTCTCTAGTCCAATTACTACTCCTAAAAATCCCACTTCCTTTATCTTCTACTTATACTTCTCCAGTTTCATATATAAATTATTCTCTGCTAATCTCTTTACTACTTTCTCTACTACTTTATCATATTCCTTTTCTTCTTATGTTCCTATTATAATGTTGTCAATGAAGCTTGCTACTTTCCCAGTGTTGATCAAGTCCCTTAGGATCTTGTTCATCATTGTTTGGAATGTTGCTAGAGAATTTGTAAGTTCACAAAATATTACAGTCAGTTCAAACAATCCTTCTGGAGTTGTAAACACCATCTTCCACTTATCTCCCTCCTTTATTCATACATTATTATAACCCTATCATAAATCTAACTTAGTAAATACTTTTTTATGCCTATGTTTTCTACTATGGCTGAAATGAAAGGTAAAGGATAATTGTTTTTGATAGTCCATTCATTTAAATACCTATACTCTTGTACTATTCTCTTTTTACCATCCTTTTTTTCTACAAAGAATACTAGTACTATTTGAGGTGATTTTGAGAGTCTGATATATTCCTTCCTCAGTTGTCTTTCAATAAACTTGTGCACCTCTCCTCTCTCTTCCCTTTTCTTAGTACAAACCCTTCTTTCATCTTTGTCACATGATCCCACAACTTTTTTGTCAGCATTCTTTCACTTACTTTCTTTCAAAAGACATGAATTCACTTATTAAATCTTTGAGGTACCAATTTCTTTGTATCTTCCTCAGATTTCACTGCTTCCTCCTCCTTATCCTAAATCTCCCACTCCTCTGCTACCTTCTTCACTTTCATTGTTCTTTCTTTTTTTAGTTTTTTCTTTTTTCTTTCTTCATCCTTCTGCTCCTTCTCTTCTCACTTCTTTCTCTCCTTCTCTTTGTTCTCCTCTTTCTTCTGTTTCTGCTATCCTGACTTCCCCTGCTTTAGTCTCCACTGCTTACAACACTCCTCTGAACATCTTGTCATATTTACCTCTCCTATTCTCCAGTCAATCTCAGAATTGTAATAAGTAAGCTACAGCATTTCCAAAATCACACTCTACTTCTGTTCTCCAATCATATATATCTCTGTTCTTTCTCTATGCTTCTAATAATAAATATTGATCTCTAAATAGGTCTTTCCTTGTTGAAGGAACTATCCACATTTCTCACATATATCAGTCTTTCTATTTTTTAATAACTTAAACCCCTATTTCCTAGCAGACTCTGAACTCATGACTAACCTTATTACCCTACTATCCAACAATGCCTCTACTGTTACTCCTTCCTGAGTATTAATTCTTTCCAAGCCAATCTTCACTGTAACTTCTCTCAACATGTTCTCATTATTCAGATCATAGCAGGATGTATTATTCATTACTCTACTGAGCATTGCAAACCTATTATTACTAAAGTCTAGTCAAAAACTACCAGACTTTCTTCCCTATTTAAATTATTTTGTCCATTATTCTCATAATTAATCCTTTTCTCTTGTTCTACTATTTTCCAAGTTCTGTAATTTCTAGCCAAATGTTCAAATCCTCTACAACTATAGCAGTTTTTATCACAATCTACATCTATAGTATATAGGTCTCATCTTGCACAAACTCTGCCCATTGATTTGGGTATACTATAACTATATCCATCCTCTCTACTCCTTTTATTGGTATAGGCCTTACCAGTGCCCACTACTATGGAGCTTCTTATCTTCTTGGCCAAACTTGAAGCTGAGACAATTTTTGCCTTTATGCCCTACTAGCAAATGCTGGTGTGTTCTACCTTAGAATCTGAGTCCCTATCTCTCTTCTTTCCTTTAATCTTTTCTTTTCTTGTCTCTACTCTCTCTCTAATATCTGTTTAGATATGTTGTCCATTTGTACCATTGCTCAATGGTCTCTGGTTGGTGTTCTAACTTCATGAGTCTTTGCTAGATGGTCTCATTCATTTCTCTTTTGAATTCTTTGATTAATGGTCTTTCTTTGTAACTGCTTTCTCTTACTGCTCTTCTAAATTCTTGTATAAATTTCTCTATCACTTTATTTCTCTGCTCTATCTTTTTCAATTTCACCACCTTTATTATCTTATCATCTCCTCCACCAAACTCTTTTTTTAAATCTGCCAAAAACTTCACTACTGTCTCATATTCCAAATTTTCTTTCTCTAAATCCTCCATAACATTTTCCTTCTATATATTTGCCAATTCTCCTTGTATATATGATAACACCTACTAAATCAGCTTCTTTACTAAATCATTTCTCATCCTCATTCTAATAAAAAGTCTACACACTGTCAGAAAATCCAAAACCTTTTCTGCCTCCCCATTGAACATTTGTGGCTTGACCACTTTTAAATTTGACCTAGTATTGGGTCAAGAGATTCTTGCTACCACTCCTACTCCTACTCCTATTCCTCTAGCCAATACTTGAAGCTATGTCTGCACATTAGTAATTTGCTCCTAATATTGCCAGATCATCTACTTATATTGATTAGAGTTGAGTTAACTTATATTGTTGTAAAGTAGTGTATAGTTACTGATGGTCGGATATCTTAGTAATCTATTTTTACTTTTGTACATCCTACATATATGTGGATAGCCATTATTTAGGGCTTTCTAGTGTAACTTAGTTTGTAAAAATTGGTCTACTAGTTGTGGAGATATTAGCTGAATAAAGTTTGTAACACCTCTATTATTCCTTTGCATGGACTGATTACAAGTGGACCAGCAGCATAGAGCTACTATGTAAAAAACTATCTAACATATTTATATAAGGTTTTATATTTACTAAGCATTAGTGGGTTTTAATGTAAAATAAATGACTAAACTTCCTTTGTTTAGCTAATACACTCCTTAAACCTAGAGTTTAGTTATTTTTCTTGATAAAAGAGCTGTGTTGCCCCCCATTGAGAATAATAAGAGAGTAAGTGGTGAAAAGGCTCTGAGCTGAGTGATTTTAAGATAGATAATTGAGTTCTAATATTACAATCTTAAGACCTTAGAGTTGGGGGAGAGATGGTATAGTAGAAATAAACTCTCATTCTACATGGATTATGCCTATCTCAAACCTACTTGAGGTTATGGGTTCAATTCCTGAGTAATCCTTCATATTGGAAAACTGCATAAGTAAGGTTAAGGTTGATACACTATAAATAATCTCTTGTAGGCACAGACTACCACTATGCTCCATATAATAAATTGTTGATTACAAAAAAAATAAAAAGACCTTAGAGTTGGTCAAAGAAAAGAATCTTAGATTGAAATAATCATAAGAGAACTCAATGGAGTTTCTAGTACAAAACTGTCTATCTTATATATACTAAGTTACTAATCTATACTACAATATTACTAACTTATCTTAAAGGCCATATATTAAACATGTTATATTCTTTTTAGAAACTTCTACCATGTTTCCTCATAACATATGATTGTGTGACAGTGACAATACCAAGTTATACTATATGATAATTTGTAACAGTAACTTATAATGTTATGTTAACCTTAACTTTAAGTCTCTAAAATAAAAAATTAAATTAAAATTAAATTAAAATATAAAAATAAAAATAAAATGATTAAGTCTAATATTCACAATTCTAACAATCAAGTTCTTTTTTATTACTCAATATAAAAGTTATCTTTTATTTTTACTTAAGAACTAAGTTATAATAATAATTACATAATATAGAGAAGATTATAGAAAGTTCTGAAATAAGTGATATTATACAATATGGTAACAATATGTTAGCCTTATAGAAAGCACATAAACATTAGAGTAGGTTAGTTATAGTATACATACAAACTATAGTCTATAGTGTATAAAGTAGACTAGCTTATACTTAGAACTCTATCAAATTCTCTTGTATTATGTTAGAATTACAAAAAGTGGACTTTATTTATTTTTATTTTCTATTTTTATTTTTATTTTTGATCTATTTTCTATTTTGGAATCTAGGATTAGGATTTAATGTGATATCACAAGTCACCATTACAAACTGTTACACTATGATACTGTTAAGGTCATATTGTCACATAGTCACATGACACAATAGAAAATGGTAGAAGCTTCTAGAATGATGATATTATATAACATGTTATATATATGTTTACCTTAAGGAAAATACATAGTCATTTAGGATAGGCTAGAGTAGTAAAGCACAGACCATTAGTTTCTAGTATATAAGGTAAACAAGTTTGTACAGAGTTCTCTATTGAGTTTTCTTATGTTATCTAATATAAAGCTCTTTCTCTTTGATTTACTCTAAGGTTTTTGAGTTATAATATAACTCAATACAAGAGTCATCTTTTGTTCTATCACTTGAACCTAAGTCATAATATTTGCAAGTATTTAGAGTAGTTGTCTCCTTCAAGAAACTTTATTCTATTCTCTTAGAATTCTCTAGAAATGAGTTATATACTTGGTAGTTAATCTAATATATACTTAAGATTTTCTAGAGATTATAAAATCTATATAAGCCCATGAACTTTACTCAGTTGCCCTAATAAGAACTATAGTTGATTATTAGACTAGAAATTTACAGAATATCTACCAGTCTTTTAATACAAGAAAGAAATGTTTAAAATACCTGAAAACTTAAGTAATACTATTTGATATACTGACTGTACATGAAGTCACAGAAAACAGGTTATTTACATAGTTAAACTTTAGCATATATGTTACAAACTTCATTTAACTTATATCTCCACAACTAGTAAACTGATTCTTACAAACCAAGTTGTACTGAAAAGCCTCATTTGAGAGCTATTCACACATATATGGAATGCATAAAAGTGACAACAGATTACTGAAATATTATAATCCTAGAGATTACTAAATAAATAAGATAAGATTCCCTTTTAATTATAATATTCTATTATTTGGCTCAAGAGGTCATAAACATACAATTACCTGTGATGCTCTCTTAGTCTTATATCAAGCATCACAGATAAGTAAAAGCCTGTAAAAACTAGTCTTAGTCTTATATTAAGTATTATAATCTTGAGCTTTCAACTGTTAGTTCCTAAGTTAAGTAAAGTTTAAGAACTTAGAAATATCAGATTATTAGTAACTCAAGAATAGCTTGATAAATTTATATAATTAAACTTGTATTGGAAAGTGCTTATTCAACCATCTCTAATAATATATAATATATCACATAGTAATTAGCATTATAAGTATATTAATATAACAATATAATTAGTTACCTTCTAAAATTAGTCTAATATTTGCTATGACAGATGACAGCTCTCATCAGGTATAAGTATTGAGTATGTAATAGAAATAGCTTACACACAGACCATTACTCTTTTGTATATATATTATTTTTATATTTGAGAATTAAACCTCAAACTTAACAATATCATTTATCATTTATTAATATTTATTGATATTTATACATTTCCATCATTATTATTGAACTTCTGAATCACTTCTAAACCTCTGAAAATTCATCCAAAGTTTAGATATCACAAATAAGTAAGTAATTCATTTTGTAATAACATAATAACTTTACTAATTAATCATTTCTCTCTCTTTTTACTCAAGCCTTTGTTTAAGTTGCAACCTAAACTAAGTATGGATGGGCAAATAATCTTAGATAATAAAAGACTAAACATAAATAAAATAGAAAAGAATTGGATAACAAAAGATTTCTTTATAGATTATAAATACTACTTACATATTAATTTGTATACCTTCTTACTCTAACCAATGACTAATAGTAAAAATATAGTTATAGCTCATAACACAATTCTTTATCTTTCTTTCTTATTTTTGAACAAATTTACTAATAAATATCTTTGAATTTTAACAGACAAACTGATGCTTACTTTAATATTTATCTATTTACTTAAGTATCTACAGAGAGGTCACATGACATATTACATTAATGTAACATTACTAAGATACATGATATAAATCTAATAGAACTTCTTATCTTGTAAACTCCACTTAATATTACTATGACTTAAGTGATTACTACAATATCTATCTAAAATTTCTTAGCTCTCAGAATAATCATGAATTATGCAATTAAAAAGATAGTAATAATAGTAATTGGAATCATATTGGTGAAATAAGAGTATTTTCTTAAAGTATAAGTGAGATATAAGAGTAATAGACTTGATACATATATGTCAGAGATAGTTAGTAGTCTTGGTCTAGTGATTGGAAAAAAAGATATATCAGTGACTAGACCAAAACTGAAGATATACTGGAATGTATTGTATTACCATGGTCAATGCTACATTGAGTTATAATAATAGAATTAACCACATAATAACAACTTTTTTTTAAAAATTAAAAATTAATTATATAAAACACAATAATAGTCTATGGTAGCTACTTCATAATTACATATATAAGAACTAACTATATAAAAATAAGAGAAATAAAAGAAAATAAAAAGAAAAAGAAAATAAAAGAGAGAAAAGAAATAAATTAAATAACTACAAGTTAAGCAAAAAAGATTGCTTTGCTAGATGATATCTTCATGAAAAAATAAAGCACCTAGGTTAAATTCAAGAAAGACCACAAACTGACTAGGTATTTCCCTTATTTGATTCCAATACTTGTTGAACCTTCTACATTTATAGAGAATATGACATTAGATAGGATTCACATAGACAATTAAAGTTTTCTTTTGGAAAAAGCCTTAGATGATATTTTTCTATCAGAACATGATTTGTAATAGCTTGAGTGGGTCTAGCATATAGTGAATTAGAGTAACTAAAGTACTTGATCTATGAACTTCCTTTGATATACAAGAGTTTAATGTTGTAGAGATTATCGTTTAGGAGATTGAGGAAGTGGTTGTCTTTGAAGTCAGACACTTGAAATGTCATTTGCCAGTTTCTAATAATACTGTCACATTCATTCTTTTTGCTAAAATTCCATAATGTTTTATAAGAGAGTAATAGAGAAAAATTGAATTTTCTCATATTTTTATCAACTGATTTATGAAGAGACTATTTACTATTGCTTGGACAATTCCAAAATTCAACAAAGTTGTAAGGATGTTTATTAAATAATAATCTAAGTTTCTTTAAGATAGTAATTAACTGTTGTTAATAAGAATGAATAGTGAAATCAAATATTCTTTGAACTACATGAATTATGTCAGTAATGATGATGATACAGGAGGCATTTAGAATTTGGAGAGCCTGATTAATTTCACATCTGATAGAAAATAATTCAGCTTCAGTCATAGTAAATCCAACAGCATGATAAAGAGTTTTCTTGATAAAATTAGAGTAAGAATAAATGTGTATAATGAAAGTGGCAATATTATTTCTAATACTTGTATCAGAAGCAATGATGACAGTATTAGAATTGGTTAATGTATTTAAGACAGTATTGTCAAGTTTGTAAAAGTGATTAGTCTTACTTTCTTTATCTTTGCAGTTAGCTCAATAAAAGGAGAAATAACTAGAAAAAGTGTTAACTAATCTAGAACTAGAGAATAATTCACTATCAAATAAGGAAAAATTCCATTAAGACAGTTATTAGCATCTACAACAGAACTATTAATCTTGAGATGCTATTTAGAGATTATATTTTCCAAGGAGAGTTAATGAGGACAATGTCAAGTTCACAAGGGGTGGACTTAGCTTTTCTCCATTTTATTTTTTATTTTTATTTTCATGCTGTTTTATTTTTCTATTTTTTCTATTTTTAGAATAACGAGGGTTAAGGTTGATCGGTCATGCTGTCACATCAGTCACAACCTGATGGCATAGCCACCAGACAGATCATGAGACTTGGGAGAATTTAGTAAAAAATTCAAAAACAGATGATGTCATACAACATGGACACTGCATGTTGACCTCATAGACTACACATGGTTGTTTAGGGTAGGGTGCACAGTAGTTAGCATGGACCATCTGTAGGACTATATAAGGTAGACTAGTTTGTAGAAGGGTTCTCTATTGAGTTCTCTTGTGCCACTCAATACAAGAGTTAAAATCCTTGCTTAAAAACACTTTAAGCATTGAACCATAACAGACAAGAGCTATTGATATGTCTGCTTTCAAGAAGTAATTTGATAGCATGATTAGAAGAAAGTGTAGATATCCTGAGTTGATATCTTCTATTCAGTTTTTGAAGATCTAGGTGTATAGGAATTAACCTACCAATTACTTCAATTTCTAGAGTAGGAGAAGTGTGAAAAGTATCTAGAATCCACAAAGCAGCTTTGTATTGGATTTTTCTGAGCTCTTTGAGAGGGTATAAGAGAGATACTTTGTTGAAGTACCATAAAGAAAAGTTATAGAGAACAATAGAAAGTATATATATTCTATAAATAAGGTGTTTACGATAAGGAATAAGGCTTTGAGTAAAGTTTCCTAGTATTTTCATATATTTGACTATTAACAATACTTTGTTAGAATAGAATTTGACATGTTGTTGAAAATGAATTCAAAACATTTCCAGGTATTTTTCAGACAAAGAATAGGTCTTCCAAGAAGACTAAGATCTAGAAAAGAAGAATTGAATAGACTATATAATCTGGAAAAATGAAAAACTTCAGATTTCTCATGTTCTATGATGAGACCAAATTGTTTGAGTAAGGATAATGTTACAATTAATCTCTTATGTCTTCAATATGGCTACCTCATGGATTACAGATGTTAAGAGAGTACTTCTTTATGACTCATAATCAGCTATACTACATGTTTTATCAGTCAGTATCTTATGTAGTAGATAATGTTTCCTTGCATTTTTCTTATTGTTTTCCTCATGTATAATATATGTATTCCTCATGGTCAATAGGTATATATAGTTGTAGATACTATCCTGTATCTTTACACTTTACCAATTGACTTTATCCCTCACTCTTACTCAAGTCTTTGCCTAAGTTGCAACCTAAGCCAAGCTTAAAGGTCATAACAGATAAAATAATATTATAATTATAGAAAAGATAAGAGTTTGTTTTTCCAAATGATTTTTCTTGAGAAATAAAAAGACCATTATCTATAAATAAGACTAGAATTTTTAGAATTTTTACTCTTTTTTCAAAAATGTGAAAAATAGATGAGATATAGAGAATAGAAAGAATTGGAGATAGAGTAGAGCCTTGTCCTATACCTATATCAATATTGAAGAATGGAGAAATAAAATAGTTTCATAAATATTGAGTTTTTCTACTAACTAAATAGTCAGAAAAGAAAGAAGAAATTTTAGAATCAAAACTAGCTTTATTCAAAATTAATAGAAGAAGTTGGTGGTTGAGTAAATGGAAAAATTGAGCAATATCAAAGGCTAGTATGCTTGTTTGTAAACCTTTAACCTAGTCTGATCTAATGAAATGAGTGAGGAATATGCCTACATCCAAGATAGAATGTTGTTTAAATCCTCCAAGTTGGTTTAGATGTACGAAGCTTTTTGCAATCAATTAGAATTGAAGTTTTTCTCTAATAACCTTTTCAATGAGTTTTCCCAATATGTTCAGAAGAACAATTGGTTTAAATGTTATAGGGAATTGTAAACCACTTTGTTGGACTTAGGTATAATAATGGATGAAGATATCTTGAAGTGGGACAGTCAATAACCTATATTAATGTATCCATTAGCAATATTAACAATATTGCTTAGACATTTAGTATATTTGATAATGGATTTGAGAAGTTTTCATAATATTCAATCTGGCCTAGAAGTGGATAAATTATTGAAATTATTGATAGTATTTTCAAATTCTTTGTTAGAAAACAGTGGCCAATTGGTCTTTAATAGAGTTGGTATTTTATCCAGAAGCTCCAAATTGATTTGATGATTCTGTGCTGAGTTGAAAGTAAGATGTAACACCTGCCAAAGATCACTTATTTCAATACAGAGTTGTTTGTTGAATTGTAGTGCTTCAATAGCAAGTAATTTGTACTTTTTAATCCAGTTCATAAGGTCTCAAGGTCTATGATTCTTTAATGCAATTTCTTGAATTTTGTCATCAAAAAATGATTGTTTGATCTTCTTGACAACTCCTTTGAAAGTTTTCTAATCTTTAATGTTCTTGAAGTATCTGTAGTTCACTAACTTCATTAAACATTCTTCATTCTACTAGTCTTTAAAGCATTTAGTAATATTGATTCAACATGAGTGTTTATACCAGATATCTTCTGAAATTCTTGTATATTCCTAAACTATGAGTTCAAAAGAGAATCTTTTTCTGGTATAAACAAAGTATTGATATTCTCTATAGCTTCAACAAGGTCAGAAGGAAACTTTTCTTCTTTATTACGATAATGTGTTATTTTTCTTGAATAAATTCTTTAGTAATAGAAATATCAACAGTTAATGGAGCATAATTAGAAGGGTATCTGAGCTCTGGGCTAATGATGTGGTTATCAATTTCTGAAAAGTTGGGATAAAGGAAAATTAGATTGATGACCAAGTTTGTATCATTCACATTGTTAGAATAACAAGTGGTGATCTGTTGATTAGGACAAGATAACTTGAGATCAAAAGAGTCTGCAACTTCAAATAGAGGGTCACTATAAGTTGAATGAAAAAAATATAAAGAGTCCTAGTTACTATCTCTAATATTAAAATTACCAGTTATAACTAGCACATTTTGGATATTAACTTCAGTATCTTTAAGATACCTTAAAGCTATTTAATAATCATCAGAATATACATTGATTATGAAAAAGATATCACCATTATTAAGGAAAGAAAAGCAATTAATATCTTTGTGATTGAAAATATATTTTCTCAAAAAAAATTGCATATTAGAAAGTCACATGTTGATATATGAGATAACTCTTGGGTGATTATTATCCTTGTTAGGTGGCCTAAAAAAAGTAAGCCAATTAGGATGATTTGGAACATCTACTACTCTATTTCCTTTTTTACTAGAGAAACACAGAATAATACAAATAAAAGATCAAGAAGGTTTCTAAATGAAAAAATGTTGAAGTCTTTGTTAGTTTCTAAAATAGTATCAGTGAGAGTTCTGTTCTTTCAAATATTCTACAAAAAGAGTTTGAGACTTTTGAAAATCATATTTTATCACTGCCTACAGCTGAGCAAATTCATTTGTTTCTGTTATTCTGGAGTTCTTGATACTTCCTAGAATGTCATTTCTTGTTGAAGTAGTGCCTCCAAAATAGACAAGTGTTGGAATTAGCTTGGTAGTTATTACAACCTTAGGCTTGGCTTAGGTTACAACTTAGGCAAAGACTTGAGAAAGGATAGGGAAAGAGTCAATTAGTAAAGCATAAAGATATAGAGTAGTATCTACAGTTATATATCTATGACTGTGAATAATACATATGTTAATATATGAGGAAGAAATGAGGAACTAGCAAGGAAAACATGATTAAGCCTCAACTACTACATAAGGCAATAACTGATTATACATATGGATAGTACATAGCACAGCCAGTCATTGAGTCATAAAGAAACAACCCTAATATCTGTTATCCATAAGTAAACCACCTTGTAGACATAAGACATCAATTATAACAGTAGTCATATTTGCAATTCAAGCATTTGAAGCTGTGAGAGCAGGGTTTGTCCTGTTTGATTTCTAGGCATGAGAGTTTTGTTTTGAAATTTGCTTTGCAGCATCAAGTAAAATGTCAATAATATTTTATCTTATGAGATCTATTGTATTTAACACATCTTGATCCTTGAGCACAATATACAAGAGTGGCATGGCCTCATTTTCAGCAATTCTTATACTGGAGGATGTCTAGGTTCATATTTACTTCTCTTACTATAATGATATAATTGCTAACATTAAAGTGCTTATTGATAAGACATTTAACTTTAGCATTGCTTTGAACATTCTATATGTCTATCCATATAATTTCCATATCTGATTTGGACAATACTTTGATGACTCTTGGTTTAGAAGCAAGGACTATGTCATTGAAAATATGTATGAACTTGATGACCGATTCTACAATATTTGAGTTAATTGGCACATTAGTATTTTCCATCAAATATGTAATACTTATAATTTTTAAATAAGATTTTGATTGAGGAAAACAGAGGAATATAATATCTTTTAATACAATGTTGTTGACATTCTTGATATACTTCTTAATGGTGTTAAGATCAGATAGAGATGCTACCTTATCAGTTGTTATGATAAGTTTATAATAGTCAATGTAGACAAAATCTGCTATGATATCAGACTTGATATTCTTAAAAGTCCTATTGATATTAGTGATATGTGTGCTGGATTCCGACATGAATTTTAAAATGTTATCTTTACTCATAGGAACATTAATTTATCTCCTTAAGAAGCTCTTTGTTGTCATGTTAATTTAGAGTTTCTTCTTTCTTAGTTTATTAATTATTCTGTGAATATTCTTGATTTTCTTTAAAGACAGATTAGGAAAGTTTTCTTTGATTTTCAAAATGTCCTTGATATTTGATGATGATGCTTGTATACAAGAACATCTATCTTTATTAGCATTCTCTATCAGTTTCTTACCTTTTTTGTGAAAATTCAATTCTTCCAAGTCTTTATTGGATGGTCTAGAAGAAACAGGTGGCAAAAGATTAGAAACTTTAGCTAGTTTGTTGACAGATTTCCTATTGTGTTTCCTGTTGGAATTACTCAGAGTTTTATTAGAGAATTGAGCTGTAACACATTAACAAAATGACATCTTCTAATTTTTTGTCTTAACCTTATCCCAACCCCCTTTGTAGATGGAAGAGATAAGTATCCAGGCCACATGACCAAAATCTGCAATAGCTAAAATATCTTCTTTATTATTATTCAACAGTTTGTTGTACTTGACATATTCTACAATTCTCATGCATCCCTTCTCTCTCTTTAACCACCATCTTGCATGATAGCATCTATTAGAAACATTGGGAGTATATTGTTTCATTCTTTAGCTTTTACTTCTAGTACTTCAAATATAGCTTCTGTTTTCGACATTGATATGGCTGATGACTCTATTTTTGGTAATATCATCTTTAATGATAGAGACAAGAAAGACAAGGTAAGAGGTTGTTCTTCTGTGTCTAGTACATATAGTTCTAGGTTTTTGTTGGTCTTCTCAGACAAAAGTACTAAGGAGTATTTGATGAGTGTTGTAGCAACCACTTGCTGGAATAGCACTTGTGATATGCTGACTTCAGAAAAGCTCTCAGTTGGCTATCTAGTAGTGGGGATTACAAGAGAACTCGATAAGAAGCCCTCGCTACATTGCTCCTCTATTTATATAAATACAATGTGGTCTGTGTTACAACAATGTGTCTACCTCATGTCTTATTACTCATCCATCATGCTTCTACCTCAAGGCCACCATGCCATGTCTATATGCCCTAACATCATACTCTTTTAATCTCCATTACCATGTGTGCACCATATGTACACCATGAGGAACCATAGTTCCTTGACGTCACTCCTAACCTTAACTCCTATCTAGACTCCTCCTGATCCTTCTAGACCCTAAGTCCTTCCAGACTGCTTTAGACTCTATCACATGACTTCCAGGTCATGTGCCTATCTCCTATCTCTCTTCTGTTGTAGACTAATAATTATAATACTTAACCCTAACCTTAGTCCAAGTCTGTTCATACTCTTGTATTATAACAATGAGGGTCTAATGTAAAAGCAACAATATGGATCAAGATAATTCTGTTGCTCCTTCTGGCAGTTCCCAGATTGAACATGCCATTACCAAGAGGTAAGAATCTCATATCAGCAAGGTAGCTGATCCCCCTTCCAACACAAGGAAATAACATAGACAAAATGTTGCACCTACCCTCAATAATAGTACTGTGGACAACAATAGAAAAGTAATCAATATTCAATTGAATTACTACACAAATCAGGCTTTGGACCCAGATTTGTGGAATGGCAAATTCAGTGCAGTCTCTCTTCATAGATCAATGGAGCATTTAGCCTCCAACATCAAGAATATCAAAGAATCATTACAAAGGATACAAAGGTACATCCTGGGTAAGGCAATCAATGGCGACAAAGCAAATGACATCAAAGATCTTGAAGGGGTCAGCAAAGCGGCATGAGGGTTCATTTTGGCCCTTTATGATTCTCATTGGAACAACCTCATAGTTAATAGTACTAACAGATTGTTTAGGAATAACATCAAATCTAAGTTCAGTCCACAGGCCATCAAGAAACCAACTAATCCTAAAGGAAAAAACAAAGAAAATTCATCCTATGTATTGTCTCTTCCTTCTTGTTATGATTCAAGACTCAAAGTGTTTAAGTCAAGAAACAACTCTTGTATTGGAGTAACACAAGAGAACTCGATAGAGTTCTAAGTACAAAGTATTCTACCTTATATACTAATCCCCATGGTCCATGCTGACTACTGTGCAGCCTACCCTAAACGACCATGAGTAATACATGAGGCTAACATGTAGTGTCCATGTTGTATGACGTCACTTTGTTCTAGTTCCTTCTACTTCATTCTCCTGAGTCCCGTGATCAGTCTCGTGACTATGCCATCAACTTGTGACTGATGTGACAGCGTGACTGATAACCCCTAACCCAAGTTGTTCTAAAAATAGAAAATTAAAAGAAAACGAAAAATAAAATTCAAGGAAAAGCGAAAATAAAAAACAGAGTCCACCGTCAACGATCTTGACACTTCTCCCATTCTAGCTAAAACTGCTAAAGAGGTTAATGAAATATCAAAATATTTCAAAAAAAATTCTACTAATAACAAAAAATCATATGCTCAAGTATTATCTAACTCGTCTAACTCTTCTAACATAGCTAGAGAGACTTTAAAAATCAAGGAGGTCTTTCTAAATCTTTAAAACAAAAAAATTGAAATAGTCTAAAAAATCATTAGTGGTAACAAAAAACCAAAACCAAGAATTAACATGACAACCAAGGGACTATCGCGAAAACAGGTTATTGTTTCCATGAATATCAATAGCGCTAACAACTTCATCAAGGACTTGAGCTTACATGTTGTTAATATTAACAGGGCTCTTAAGAGCATCAAATTGAACATTATGATGGACTTCATTTGTATAGATGCTAAGAGTATAGTTATTGCAACTAACAATATTGCTAGTCCCTTGGATCTCTAGATAATAGAAAAATACATCAAGAGTACAATTTGTATTGAAGCTGATCATGTGGAATCCCCAAGATTACCACAATCTAAATCATATCTGAAAATCATAGGTATTCCATACTTATCCGAACACACTAACTCTCATATTACCTCTGATGAAGTCAAAATTTTTTTGAAGAGCAACCATATCTTTAACAACATTGTGTTGGCATCAAAACTCAGAATCATCAAAGTGTCCCCCAAATTGGACATGTCAATAATTTGGATTGATATCTAGGATGCTCAAAGTGGGTCCAAGACTAAGTGCCTCATCAATAGAAGATTCAATGTAGGAAGCTTCATTGTCACAATTCGTGGTACTGTTGTGACAACCACTAGACACAAAGTCTAATAGTAACATGAACAAGTAAGGCTCTCAGTAGGCTATTAATATGGGAATTACAAGAGAACTCAACAAGGAGTCTCTGCTGAATTACTACCCTATTTATATAAATTACACATGGTCTGTGCTACTAATAATTACTTCTGTCCTAATGTCTATGTGTCGTCTATAAGTGCACTATATGTATACTATGAGATAGCCATGCAGTTAACATGCTTTTTGACCTGGTCCACTCCAGCCTGCTCTAGGCCTATGACCTCACATCATGTGACAAGTCATGTATCTCTTCATTGTCAATAAAAGAAAAAGAAATTCAAAAGAAAAGAAATATAAAATCAAGAAAAATAGATAAAAGAAAAAGAAAAAACCTTAGTCCTCACACGTATCATAATAGGTGCCAACATGAACCCAGGCATACCACAGTGTAAAAACTGTTGGAAATGGGGCCACTCTATAGGTGTCTACAGAATCCAAGGTACCAAATGTGTAAAGTGTAATGGTCCTCATCAGACTATTCATCACTGTGAATTTGCATGGTGTTGTAAGGCTAACAACAAGATTAACCCACCTAGGTTAGAGACAAAGAAGGGGGAACCATACCTGCACATCTTCAAGTGTTCAAACTGTAAGAGAGAATACCAAGTGGACTTGACTGACTGCCCTTTCTGGAAACACTGTTTCAACAAGGAATAGCACTCAAAAGAATATGTGAAGCTTTGAGAAACTTGAAAAGAATCAATTCATTCAGTTGTGAACAGTAAAAAAATATAATTTTTAAAGACATTAAATTATTTTCACAGAATGTCCAAAAAAACTTTTTAATTGTCAAAACTATCCTCAAAGTCAAATCCAAGTTCAACATCATTTTCATCCAAGAACTATCTTGAGCTACAATTTGTTCCATCCTCAGCTTTACAAATTGTGAAGGAAATGATATGATTGGTGTAGTAAATCATCCTAATTGGCTAACATTTACTAGGACCTCTGTTAATGAAGATGAATGCCTTAGAGTGGCTGTTTATGTCAACATCAGAATGTCTTCTTTCTGTTTTTCACTTTGTAGGGACATAATTGACTATAGAGATATTCTTCTAGTCTTATTCTTCAACAACAATAACATTTGTTGGTTAATAAACGTTTATTCTGACTCCTCACACTCTGCTTTAAAGTATCTCAAGGATACTGAAGTAAACATTCAAAATCTTCTTATTATGACTGGAGATTTTAACATTCGAGATAGCTTATGAGATCTGTTCTTTCCTCATTATTTATCTATTAACGATGATTTTCTTATTACTGCTGACTCTTTTAACTTAAACTTGTTGATTCCCACCAATCAGGTTCTAACCAGATACTCTGACAATGTTAATGACTCAAACTTGGTCATCAACCTTATGTTTCTTTGATGTGGTTCAACCAAACTAGACAATCACTCAATTCATCCTGAGTGGTGTCTCATGTCTGATTATATGCCTCTTACTATTATGATCTCTATCATTGAGGAAAATGTCAACTCAAGAAAGAGATCAATCATCAAGAATAGCAAAGAGGAAGAACAGTTCATTAAAGACATAATCACATCCATTAGAAACCTTGACATGACAAACTTGTCAGACATACCTCACTTGGAGAAAACTATAGACAATTTTGCCAACATCATAGACAAAGTGTGGGTGAAGAACTCAAAGATAATCAATGTTATGAAGCACTCAAAGAGTTGGTGGGACAAAAAATACAGCAAAGACTTAGAAAAATATAGAAGATCAAAAAGTCTTGAAGATTGGAAGTCCTTCCATAGTACTGTCAAGAGTACAAAACATGTATTCTTCGACCTCAAAATCCAGGAAATAGCGAATAAGAAACAAGGTCCATGGGAGCTCATGAATTGGGTTAACAAGTGCAAGCTTCCAGCCATAGAGACAATAAAATACAATGGTCAACCATGCCTAGAGCTTGATGATCTTTGGCAAGTGTTACATTTGTCTTTTAATACAGCTTAGTACCACTACATAGATGAAAACGTTCTTAACGAAATCGGATCGTTCACATCAATATTCTGGGAGCAGTTCTTAGAAGAAGAGTTCACTAGTATGTTAACCAAATGCAATAATTTGTTAGCTCCTGGCCTGGACAAATTGTTATGGAGGCACCTCAAATGCATTCTCAAGGATAAGTTGTGCCTAAAGAATATTATCAAAATCGCAAACACATGCATTGAAGTTGTGTATTAGCCTACTTATTTCAAGACTTTAACAACTATTGTCATTCTGAAACCCAATAAAGCATCATACGATATGCCTAAATTCTTTAGACCCATCATTTTATTAAACATACTGGGTAAACTGATCAAAAAAGTCATTGGGGATAGGCTCCAATTCCATGTAATTTCAAACAACTTCATTCACCAAAGCTAACTAGGAGGTCTCAAGTTTAAGTCTACTATGGATGCCAGTATAGTACTAATCTACTTCATTCATATGGGTTCAGTAAAAATTCTTTCAACCAGCACCCTCACTTTTGACATTGCACAATTTTTCCCTTTGCTCAACCATTGTCTACTTGTCAAGATTGAAGAATGTAAACTTAGTTTTTTCTTCATTGTCTTTCTCATTTTATTTTCCTTTCAATTTATTTTTCATTTTTTCTATTTTTAGAACTCTGGGGTTAGGGTTAGAAGTGATTAGTCACACTGTCACATCAGTCACATTTGATAGTGTGGTCACAACAGTAATCACAGGACTTGAGAGAAGAGAGTAGAAGGTTCTAGAACAAAATAATGTTATACAACATGGACACCACATGTTGGCCTCATGCTTGATACATGGTAATTTAGGGTAGGATGCACAGTACCTAGCATAGACCATCTGTAAGAGTATATAAAGTAGACTATTTTATAAAGAGCTCTCTATCGAGTTCTCTTGTGTTTACTTTAATATAAAAGTTTGTTCTTTTATCCCACTCTAAGAATTTAAGATCATAACACTACCCTCCCTCATCCTTGGAAAAGCAGGGTTCAACTCTCGTGTCATCAAATTCTTTTCCAATTATTTGATAAACAGAAAAACCTAATATTTTTGGAACACTTTCACTTCTTCTTTCTTTAGTGTTAGTGTGGAAGTAGGCTAGAGTTCGGCCCTCTCACCAATTCTCTCAGCTCTTTACCTTGCACCTTTTCTTCATATTTTAGAAAATTGTTTAAAAAACCTCAATTTACAGATTTCTATTTTATCTTTTGTTGATGACAGTCTTCTTATTGCGCAGAGTAAATCTCTTCAACTTTCAAATTCTTGCCTTTTCTGTAGCTACAATGTTGCTTCCAATCTTCTTTCACAATTTGGCCTTCTAGTGGAACATTCGAAGACTGAAGTTTTTCACTTTACAAGGTTTCAGGGTGCAACTCTCCTCCTCTAGATATCTCATCCATTGGAGGTCCAATTCTATATCCCAAAGATTCCTAGAGATATCTACTGTCAAATGTATGAAGATCCTTGGTAATTCAACAAGTGGGTTGAACCTCCATCAGAAATGACTTCTCTATAAAAGCTGTGCCTTGCCGATTGCTCTCTATGGGTTCCAACTTTGGTATTATCATAAAGCTCCACCATTATATCCACTAAAGATGCTAGGAAAATTACAAAGAAGAGCGGCCATATGGATACTAGGGGCATTCAAAACCTCCCTTTCATTTGGCATCGAAACTATCGCTGGATTAATTCCCATCAATTTTTACTTACAAAAACTCAGTGGAAGATCACAACTCCGTATGCACTCTCTTCCAGCAAATCACATCCTGTGCTCCCTCATAGAGGCCAAACCAAATCTACCATCTATACAACACACTTTGTCACTTAACTCCTTAACAAGGTAATAATGTGAATGCATCAAAGGTCACATAGTTGATATGAATAACCGGTTTAATAAAGTATTTCCTTTATTTGACCCTCTAAATCCTGAATTTTCTCCTGGTTGAAGAATTATTGACATTTTTAATAGTCATTTCTCTTTTTATTTATTCAGCAAACATGATAACCAGAATCTCAAGTTGTGAATTCAACAACTTGATAATTTGGCCCTTGAATCTTCAAGTACTCCATCTAATGCACTTGTTATCACAGACACTAATGTTAAGAGCAATGTTGCCACCTCCATTTTACACATTTATATTCACAACAAACCTATTGTTAAAACGCTTCACTATACTGTAAACATCACAAGCACTGAGACTGAACTATTTGCCATCAGATGCAGTATCAATCAAGCTACCAACCTCAATAATATTTCTAAAATCATCATTGTCACTAATTCTATCCACACTGCAAGAAAGATCTTCAACTCAGCCTCTCATCTATTTCAAAAACATTCAGCAACTATTCTTAACAAACTTCAAATGTTTTTCTCTCATCATCAGAAAAATTCAATTGAATTCTGGGAGTGTCCTAGTCAATGTAGATGGTCTCTTCACAAAGCTGTAGATGTTGAGATGAAATCGTTCAGCCCTACCCTGCTTTTTCCCAGCAAATCATCTTGGGACTTTAGCAAAAAGAACAAATGCGATGATCTAGTAAATAGGTGGAAAATGACATTCCAAGTATCGGATATGAAGGGTAAACATTTCCTCGATCTTAATGACAACAACAACAACAATATAGAGCTGTCATATATCAAAAGAGGTTCATAGCTCAAGTACTTTGGCCATTCCAATTCATTATGTGCTAGAGCATCAAGAGCAATAACTAATCACACTCCAATTGGTAAATACAGACTTAGGTTTTTCCCTAGAGAAGAATTTAGCTGCCTCTGCAGGCAATATCCTATCAAAACAAGACATTACATCTTACATGAGTACAAAAGATTTAACAAGTACTAGAATCTGAGAAGAGATTCAATTGGTCACTTCATCATGTTTCTTGAATTAAATCCTAATGCATTTGCTTTCCCAAAGCCCATTACTTGATCAGCTTAGAGTAGACTTCTTTGCTATTTTTTCTAGGTATTTTCATTTTCTCTGTCTTTTACTTTTACTTTTACTTTTTTCCCTTTCTTTTCTCATTCTCATGTAGGTTTGGTTGTTATGTAAGTAATTACAATGTAGCTACCACAGTCTGTCTTTGCACTCCATGTAATAAATTGTTGATTTAAAAAAAAAATTCCACAATTCTAAAGAGAGACTTGACAATGTTGTTGTTGTCCACAACAAGGATTTCTCTAGTAACAAAAATAGAGAAGGGATGATTCAGACCATTCCAACACTTGGGGAGAGCCAATAGCTTGTCTTCATATGGAATAGAGGAAATGTTGAAACCTTGAAGGGGGCACATGTTTGTACCACAGGTGTTCACATTCTCCTCATGAGGATTCTACATGTTGCTGGGGGTATTAGCCTTGTCATTACAATTGTTGACCCCTACATTGGGACTGGCATAAGACAATTGCCATTTGCTCAGCCCATGTTGGATCATTGCTTTGTGCCTCCATTCTGACATGGTAGGGAACAGAAGATGCATTGGAGTGTGTTGAAGACTCCCTAGAGCTGTTATCACTTGGAAATTGGGACCTATGTCTTGGAGTCTCCATGTTTACATCCTCAGAGACTGCTTTGGAAATCATTGGGGATAGATATAGTAGGAATGTGTACTTGAGAAATTATATTCGCTAATTCTCTTCTAGGCGCTACCATACAAGATGGCGGTATGAGAGAAAGAAGCGTTGCGTAACGACGACTCTCACAAGCTTGATAAATTTACACGTTTTTCACAAGCCCAAAGTTAACCCGATTAGCTTATCCCAGTACTATGTCGTTGACAATGAGCTATGGAAGTGTCAATTTTCGTGCCTGCAACACTTCAAGAAAGTTTTTCAATGAGATAACGGGGACTGGGAACTTATTTTTTGCGAGTGACATGTCACGATGCGTATTTGTGTGATGATGATCAGAATATGATCGTGATAGTTCATTTCCCAGGCAGACAGGTTAAATATCCTGTGTCGCTGTCCTTTGATACTCCAGCATGCTGTCTCTCTTGTTCTCTGTTGCATTGTCTGCACAAGTCATTGCGGCTTCCATCTTTTCAGGGCCTCAACAAATTGCCTCAAATGAGTACGACTTCATCATTGTGGGGGGTGGGTGACTCTGTATATAGCAAAATGGATGATAGTTTATATGAATATGAACATGAACGTTCAGCTGGCACTGTGAGTGTATTTTTGTGTCTAAGAACTATTTCTCAAGAGCCACGGTTCCTAGGCTGGCTGTGTTCTTGCAGCCCGACTAACCGAAGATCCTGAAGTGAAGGTTCTTCTTGTGGAGGCTGGGCTCTCGTAAGTTTCTTCCTCTGTCACATATTCATGATACCGTGCCCACAGTTGCTTCAGAGATACTGGGCCAGATAGCAGTGTTCTGACTATCCCAGGGTTGGCTGGTACAGGAGTAGGCACAAAATATGATTGGAATTTTACCACTACTGTTCAGGTTGGTGACTCGTCAGTTACTCTCGTCTTCTGACTCATGGAAGGTTCCCGA
>Ga0157364_1000159_pt1 | contig 33956 bp, 30 predicted proteins | sample AttsexASBM2_FD_111476 | JGI IMG/M metagenome (GOLD analysis project Ga0157364, IMG submission 111476) | Fungus gardens microbial communities from leaf cutter ant in Ribeirão Preto, State of São Paulo, Brazil - Atta sexdens ASBM2 | ecosystem: Host-associated > Fungi > Mycelium > Unclassified ...
CGAGGAGTATGCACGAAGTGCACCACTACGCCGAAGATCTCAAGCGTGTCCGGGTCCGGAATAATAACGGGATAAGCGGGATTCATGGGCTGCAGAACGGGTCCCTTCGGCGTAAGCAAAAGGCGCTTTACCGTGAATTCGCCGTAAAGCTCGGCGATAACCACGTCGTTGTGCTCCGGCGTCAGGGAGCGATCGACAATAAGCAGGTCGCCGTCGTACAGGCCGATGTCCTGCATGCTGTTGCCCTGCGCGCGCAGGAAAAAGGTGCTTGCCCGGTGGGCTATAAGATATTCGTTGAGATCGAGCTCCTGCTCCGCGTAGTCCTGACAGGGTGAGGGAAACCCGCAGGGCACACGTTCCAGGAAAAGAGGCCTGAAGCTGGGCGGCGGATTGTCCGCCGGGTGCATCAACTCAAAGGCGTTAAACATAGCTAAAATCCCTGTTAAAGCGCTGTATGTATTTACAGTATTATTGGCTGGCTTCCTGCTACGCGCAAGAAGTCGCTTGATCCTCATCATCGGGAAGAAAATACAGCCATTGATTTATATAGATTTACAGCGAAACGACAGCTCATAAATTAACCGTTTGTTTGCATGCACCATCGGGAAAGGGCTGCAGATGTTTATCCACAGCTTTACGCGCGGGATGTGCAGGGAGGATGTGGATAAGGGCCCCCTTCGGCTCCCCTGATCGGGTCGTCAGCCCCATTCAGCTAACCGGCAGAGCCGGTAAGCTTCACCGGACCGCGCGACGCGTTCCGGGCCTGCCGGCTGGGGTCTGAGGGCTAAAGGCAAAGCGTGCTGGCGGTCGTCTGAAAAGACCATTACAGGGTTTTTAAGCGAAGCCTGTTGTGTATGGTTACTGTTCATTTTCAGGGAGCTGTCGCATAAGGAGTATGTCTTGAAGACCTTTCTATCCGCCTTTCTCATTCTTATCTGTATTTGCCCGGCGCGCGTGCGCCGGGAGGCTGCCGGCTGAACTGCTGCCGGCAGTACCGCATAAAACCCGGACCAGACACATACACGGCAGGGCAGGGGCTGCAGCCAGCCCGTGGGCTGGCGCGAACCGCGACGGCCTGAATCCGCCGTCGCTCTGAGGCGCAACGCCGTTTCGCTGCCGCTCAGCCGCCGTTGCCGCTGCATCGTGCTGTGTTTTCCGCCGGGCTTCACCGGTTTAAGTCCTTTCGCCGGGGCTGAGACAAGCACAGGCGCCGTGGTCGTCCAGGGTGAAGTGAACGCCGGGAAAATTTTTTTCCGGCCACTGCGTTAGACCAGAAATAAATTTCCCCGTCGCCCCGGACGCCTGCCGTCACCCGCGCTGGTTTACGCCCTCGCGGCGAAGGATCTCAAACGGGTGAAGTGAATACCGGAGTAAAAAACCAGCCGATTTCCACAAAACGTCAACACCGCGGCTCCCGAAACTCAACGGGTGACGTGGTTTAAAAAACAACTGCATGAGGAGAACGAACATGGCTTCACGGGGCGTCAACAAGGTCATCCTGGTCGGCAATCTGGGGCAGGACCCGGAGGTGCGCTACATGCCGAACGGCGGCGCGGTCGCAAACATCACGCTGGCCACGTCGGAAAGCTGGCGCGACAAACAGACCGGCGAGAGCAAAGAGGTAACGGAGTGGCACCGCGTGGTGCTGTTCGGAAAGCTCGCCGAGGTGGCAGGGGAGTACCTGCGGAAGGGCTCGCAGGTCTACATCGAGGGCCAGCTGCGCACGCGTAAGTGGCAGGACCAGGGCGGTCAGGATCGCTATACGACAGAAGTCGTGGTGAACGTCGGCGGCACCATGCAGATGCTGGGCGGACGCGGCAATGGCGCCACCGGACAGACCGGACAGCAGTTCAGCGGCCAGCCGAACGGTCAACCTCAGCAGCCGCCTGCAGCGCCAGGTAACGGTGGCAAAGGCGGTAAGGGCGGTAAGGGAGTTCGCGGTGCGGCTCAGTCGCAGCCGGAACCCCAGGCACCACCGCAGGGCAACTATCCGCCGGCAGATTTTGATGACGACATTCCGTTCTAGCGATTACGCGGCTTCGCTCACGCGAGGCGTTAACAGCGGTGAAAACAGCAGGTAACGAAGCAGAAAGACGGCCGGTATGGCCGGGAGAGTGCCCTGGCGGAGCAGCCACTCCGCGCAGGGCATGACAATCAAATTATGAGGAATCCGATATGTCAGCGACTCAGTCTAAAGAAAAAATTCGCAACAGCAAGTCTTCCACGTATTACGGCCGCCGGCGCGGGGGTTACCGCAGCTGCTGCGGCAGCGAACTGACGCGCGATGAGAGCGTGACACTGCAACGTCTAAAGGCCTTCACGCCGGGCGACTTTGAGGCCTACAGCGCGCGCGGCGAGGAGTTTCGCCGGCGGCTGTGCGGCGCGGTTCTTAACGCGCTGCAGCTCAGCAAAGTCTGGCTTACCGACTGCGAATGCCGGGGAGAGTGGGGCGGGGTATTCCCGGTTCACCTGCGCCTGACGCACCGCAAAAATCCACTTGTCACGCTCGACATTCTGAGTCCGGGCAGCGAATCGCCGTTCTGGCACGGGCTTATCTGGATAAATCCCGATCATACCGGGCTGTACGTTCTGAACACCGAACAGTTTGAGCCGGAAACCATCGGCCGGCTGCTGACGCGTATTGAAGAGATGGTGTCAGCAGGCATTACGCCAGCGGAAATCGTGGCGGTACTGGGCCGAAAGGGAGGGCGCGCATGAACACAGTCATGATGATGCCGGCAGCGGCGCCACGTTTTTATGCGCATCGTCACAGCATTTGCAGGCTGCACAACGTTGCTTCAGGCCCTGCAGAGGTGTCAGCACCGGCAGGGATGGCGCAAACAAAGAGCAGGGCATGTCCTCCGGTGTCAACGCTACAGAGCCTGACTGACATCATCGGGGGCTCCGCTCCTGCAGCGTCAGAACGAACGCCCCGGGCGATGATATACATGGCTGAGGCGCAGGAAAAGCTCATCTGTGAGGCCGAAACGGCGCTGGCCTGTCAGTCTGTTCACACATACCGGCGATGGTACTCGCACTGGCGGCGCCGGGGCGTACAGGTGAACGACCTGCTGGATATGACGTGGGTGTGGCGCCAGCGTGCCCGGACTGAATGACGGGAAACAAAACACCCTGACCGGTCAGACCTGTTAATGTTTCAGATCGTGGCGCCGATAGTGTTCAGGTCCTTCACCAGGGATACACATTGATGGCAAATCCGTTTTGACGATGCTTCATGGCATCGTCTTTTTTTTGTATTTCAAAAAGAACCCGCCGGAGCGGGTTTTAAACACACAGTATTCCCGGGGGACGGGACGAGGGAGAAAAGGATGTTGTCTCCCTGTGAGGGTCGGCGACATCTTAGCGGTGTTAATGTTTAGTGTCCTGGGCTAAATTCATCAGAAGAGACAAATGAGATAAATACGCACGGCCTGTAATGCTCAGCATGGATCTGATGGAAGCTTTAAGGCTGTATGAATCAGAATCAGTCTGCGCCGGGCCCCTCCGCCGGGCGTCGTTCTGGAATTGCTGGCCAGTTTCTGATGGCAACGACAAGGATAGCCTCAACAGCATTCTTACAGTCCGCTATGAGCGAAAAGCGGACCTTTACAATTTCTGCAGCAGACAGCGATTTTGCTAAAGCAGCAACCTCAAGCGGGTGGTTTACTTAACTTCACCGATCATGCGATGAAATGAGTCATTGGCACGTCAGTTTCCGAACCATAACTGTTACCAATTCACCAGCAACTACACGTTGCTCTTGCTCTACCCATCCTAAATTTCTGTATAAAGACTGCTTGTCAGGAGTGTAAAGCCAAAGTTCTGTAATATCTTGCTGAGCAGCTAGCTCAATAATGCGTTTGATCAGTTCAGTACCTATCCCCTGACCTCGATGAGTTGAACTTGTAATCACCTCTCCCAACCAGTAAATGCGCGCCGGATCATCTTTAAGCTCATAACAGATGAGGCTACCGGCAGCAGCCACTGTGTTCTGTGCATCTAAAGCCACTAAGGTGAATTGCCTACTATCGGTAGCATTACGCTCAATAAGACGGGTGCGAATTTGTTGTAGGCCTGCCCAAGAAGGCAGGTGTGACCATTCATTAAACAGTAGTTCCGTTGTTGCATGGAGATAATCAGGGTGATCCATTAGGTTTTTAATTCGCATTTTTAACCTGATAGTTGTGCGTTTGAGCTTCTTTATAGCGCCAGCATGTACTCATTATCAATTAAATGAATTCTGCGAAACCAGCTGGTTCTGTAGCTTCACAAATATACTCTTTCTCGTAAGCAGCAACGTCCGCTTCTGGCACAAAGCGGACGCTATGCAGACCATTGTCCATTATGAGCGAAAAGCGGACATCGAATCAGGCATTGACAAACTCTCCACACGAATGGTTGTATAATGCAACCATAATGTGAGGGCAACGCTAATGGCTTCAGAACAACAGAACATAAAAAACATCCGTGCGGCATCACGTTTAATGGTGCGAGAACTAGGGTTCATGAACCAAAATCTGGCCGCAACGGATTATCCTCCCTCAGCCGTTCACTCTATGCTTGAAGTCGAAAAGCATGGTTCAATGACAGCGGCTCAACTGGTACACATTTTAGGGCTGGAAAAGTCCAGCGTCAGCCGCATGCTCGCTAAACTCGTTGAGTCCGGAGAACTTGAAGAAAACCCTTCCACTAACGATGCGAGGACGAAGCTACTCAGCCTCACCGGGAAGGGCAGAAAGACCGTACAGAATATAAATGCTTACGCTGACCAACGTGTAGCTGCTGCACTCAATAAGCTTGATCCGTTCAGCCAGGAAGCTGTATCAAAGGGCCTTTCTTCATATGCTAAGGCGTTAAAAGCCTGTCGCGAAAACACCCCAGTAAAAATGCATAACGGCTTCGAAATAGTCCAGGGCTATCATGCAGGTATGATTGGCCGCATTACAGAAATGCATGGCTGCTATTATGCCAGAGAGCATGGCTTTGGCAGTTTTTTTGAAGCAAAGGTTGCCGCAGGCCTTGCTGATTTTTCAGCCCGTCTGGATAAGCCATGTAACCAAATCTGGCTGGCAATGATGAACGAGCGCATAGTCGGCTCCGTTGCCATTGACGGTGAGGATCTGGGAAATAATGAAGCGCATCTGCGCTGGTTCATCCTTGACGATGGATGTCGTGGCAGCGGACTGGGTAGAAAACTTATCGCAGAGGCGATGAAATTTTGTGATGAGCAGAAATTCGCTTCAGTACAATTATGGACCTTTAATAAACTAATCATGGCAAGACGATTGTACGAATCATTCGGATTTGAGTTGTCGAAAGAATGGGAAGGTGATCAGTGGGGCTGTACCATTACTGAGCAACAGTTTACGCGAATAAACATCGCTTACCACTTATCCTTATGAGATGTTGTATTTACGATTTTTCCCTCTGCCTGTAATTAGTCATGTCCGCGTTTGGCACAGAGCGGACTGACGGCGGCCAGGGTCCGCTATGAGCGAAAAGCGGACGATCCATATTGATGAAGAAGAGTATATAAAAAAACCGCCTCACGGCGGTTTAGCTTTTCAGTCAGGAAGTTGCGCTTGCAAGTCGTGCTGCAAATCCAATGAAGAACATACCTACCAGCCCGTTTCCGATGGCAGATAGCTTACGGTTACCTTTCAGACGGCTGAGCAGGTAAGAGCCGCAGAAAACGAGAAAGCCGAAATAGACGAGAGTAATTGCGAACATTACTGCAGCAAGAATGATAAACGCCATCCAGGAATGTTCAGCCTGGACATTGATGAACTGCGCGAAGAAAGAGATATAGAACAGCAGCGTCTTTGGATTCAGTAGCGTCACCAACATTCCGCGTCCAATGATCCCCCCGGCATCAGCTGAAGATTTCTTTTCCTCGCTCATTTCGACAGCTGGCTTAAAGACAGCGCGTATCGTCTGAACACCGAGATAGAAAAGATACGCAGCGCCTGCGTATTTGATGGCGTTAAATAAGGCTGGGGTTGAGCTTATGACCGCGGCAAGTCCACACCATGCCAGCAGAACCAGAATAACGTCGCTCAGGAGAATGGAAAATATTGCAGCGAATCCTCGCTTGATGCCGCTGGTAATGCTCGTTTTAATCACGAACATGGTTTCAGGACCAGGCACAAGGACTATCAGTGTCGCACCAAGCAGGTACGTCCAGAAATTCACGACACCAAAATCAGCAAACATCTTCACTCCAGTTCTGTCGGTTTAATGAGGCCATTCTAACGTAACCTGGGTTAATGAAAACACATCACGGCTACTTTCTTAGTCAGCCAATGTCCGCTTTTGGCACAAAGCGGACGTTAGTATCAAAAACCTGATGGCCCCCTCCGGCTCCCCGGCGCTGCCGGGTCGTCAGCCCCACTGCGCTAACCGGCAGAGCCGGTAAGCTCCGCCGGACCGCGTGGCGTTCCGGACCTCCCGGCTGGGGTCTGATGGCTTTAACAGATAATTGCTGCAGCGGGCCTGCGCCCGCGCCTTCACCGCGCCGGCATACTCCGCCGTCGCTCAGATGTCGTCACGCCTGAACGGCGTGCCGAGTGTGTGCATTCCCTCTCTGTAAGGTTGTTCATCTCTCACCGGCTCTCTCGCGGAGGGCCGGGTTTCGCACCGTCGTCCGGAAAAAGCAAGGCTGAAGTGTACGGCTTCGCCGGCCCTGCTTTGTCCGACCGCCGTTGCGTGCACGCCCTTTGCCGCGAAAGGTCCCGACGAGAGATGAGTTAACCAACCCAAAGGAGAACCGGAATGAACACACAGAACGTCAACACCGCCGCTCAGGAACCCTCGGAAAGATGGGGGGAAGGGCAGGCCGCCTCCGGCATCGAAAAATGCCTGATATTGAGCACCGCGCACATGACGGAGGATGACAGCGGCCTGTTTTACTGGCTCGCCCGTCGTTCAGAGAAAGGGGACGGGGCCTGGATGTGGATACACGATACGGGCTACGGACACCTTATCTGTCTCGACACCGATGGAGACAGGCTCCGGTGGCTGCGTAATCAGGGGATTTCGGAAAGCCTCTGCTACCTGCTGGAGACCGTTTCACGACTGGCCGGCACGCGCATGTTCCATTTCGACCGCGACGCGGACATCCAGGCGGGTTTCGTAACGTACGACTGGTGAAACAGGGCAGTCATGCCGTCAGAAGCACCGGTGCGGCAGCAAACGCGCCGGTCAAAGCAAAAGCGAAGGAGTTAACTGATGCGTTACAGTAAGAAAACAGAAGCGCAGGCACAGCGTTTTGCGCAGGCTTACCGCGAGGGCAGACCTGCCAGCATGCCAGCGATGCGGTTCAGTGACTGGCCATGTTTTATGGCCACGGTCAGAAAATTACAGGGAGGTCGGGCATGAAAGGAATAACCAGCACATTTCCGGTATCGCAGGATGAGATCGCACGCGTGCTGGGCCCGTGCTGTCACATAACGCTGAACACGGGTGCCGAGGCGTTTTACATTAACGGACAGTTCATCACTGACGCTTATCCCGGCGAAGGTGCACCCTGGTTGCTCAACCTCGCGCGCAGCATTGCAGCAGCCTCTGGGCATACCCTGCGCTGCTATGTGGTGTCAGAGCCTGATGACGAAGAGTGGGCATGGAATGACGTGGTAGAACAAATAGTGATACGCGCCCGCATAACTCCCGCACCACTGTTTACACCCGTAAGTCCGGCGACTCCGCGAGGGCTTATAGCACGATTACTGAATTTACGCCCGTAAGGAAAGAAACAGGCATGCACAGCATGCCTGTTTTATTAAAGACAACATAGTTTTTTCCAGAGAAATATTCTGAGTAAGCATCGTTAACAGGCTCAAACTCCCTTGAATTCCCTGATTAGCCGGAATGTGGCAATGACAAAGACAATAATGAACCATATGCTTACTACGACAATATCTAAAATGTCCATTTAAACCTCTTACTTGGTTTGAACGTAAATTTTATAATGCCAAAATTATAGCATATTCGTGCTTTAAATGAAGATAATTTGAATAAGCTTTTCCGTTATTTATTAATGATATAAGTGTGAATGATTCAATTTATAAGGATGGTGTATTTTCTTTTTATTTAGATCAAGTTACGCCGAAATTATGGTCTGATATTATGATGTTAAATAGGAAGTCACTACATATAAATTTAGCTATAACCCTTTAAAACTAACAGCATAAGCAAGAAATAACTATGTAATATAAATAATCCTCCATCATTGGGTAAAAACTGGGCGGTCCTGCGGGCCGGGTAAAGACGGTGCTGACGCACCGCCTCTCTCCCTTCGCCTGCGCTTTCTCTCTCCGGGACGCTGTCTCACGGTCTTCTCTCTCTGCTTTCTCCTGCTCTTTGTTCTGCGGCCGTGCTGCAGCCGCTTCACTGGTTTCCTGTCCCTGAAGGTCAACGGCATAAACAGCCTGATGGCCCCCTCCGGCTCCCCGGCGTTGCCGGGTCGTCAGCCCCACTGCGCTAACCGGCTGTGCCGGTAAGCTCCGCCGGACCGCGAAGCGTTCCGGGCCTGCCGGCCAGGGTCTGATGGCAAACGGCAAAGCTCATACCTACAGCAAACGTTCAAAGCAGCAGTAAAAAGTCCGCTATGAGCGAAAAGCTGACATCAGCTCAGAAAATACATCCGCAGTAGAAGCAGTCAGAAAAAGTCTGAGCCGCCTGGGAAGATCGTCTACCGGCACGTTAGTTTTTGCACTTTTAAAAAGGTGCTTTACCTGAATTTCCCAGTGCAAACAGGCCGGGAGCTTTAAGGATTCAATAAGCTCTGCTTTAGAAAATAACGGCTCTGAGTGTGATAATTCGCTTTGAACAAAAATAAACGATCTTCAGTTACGGATGCACCAAATGATGGCATGCAAGTCACTACCTGTACTCAAGAATAACTGTATGTTGCGCGTGCAAATCTGTCTGAAATTGTTGAATTGTAATCCAGATAACAATGACTCGCCGAAGTTATAATGATTAAAGGATATCATCCACCTTGCTGGCTGATATTTATGTACAGCGCACCTAATAAGGACAGGTCTAGTAACAGAGAAAATGCATAAGGAAAACCCGTCATATCAACAAACGCTGACTGAGTGATTAGACAAATGCCTGCCGTAAACACCATGCCTGCAAGTATCAGTACTGACCTGTGTATATGCTCGCGCACTGAAAAAATTTCATATCTGTTCTGTTCTTTTAAAGTCATAAAAATTATTCCCTGTCCCAGGCCGGAAATGATTACCCCAGATATTAATGAAAACCAGATATTATTTCCAAATGAAGCCGCTACTACAAACAGCATACCGGCTGCATTGATAAGAAATCCCTGTTGTATACGGGGCAACCAGCCATTTCGCCTTAATGCTTTCCATCGTGTCGCCAAGAAGCCGCATAAGAAAGCACTAAACAAAATGACCATCAGCGTAATTGCGGTTAGAAAATTTTTCTGAACAAAAAATTTTTGAAGAAGTACAATATGGCCTGCCAGCACGCTGTACAAAAAAATGCTGGCAGTGAAACGTATCTTTTCTGGCGATAAAGCAGTTTCAGATAAATCAGTTTTTGTCATGGTACGCCTGGTTTGTTTGTCAAGGAGGGGAGAATTACAACCTGTAAAAGGTATGCTTTAAGCGTAGCGCTTATACAATCGGGACTTCAATGTCATACTTTTCACGCAAGAATGAAAATAACTCATCATGAAACCATTACGCCTACCTCCGCTGGGTACTCTAAGAACTTTTCATGCCGTCGCTAAATGCCTTAGTTTTAAACGGGCAGCAAATCAGCTCAGCGTCAGCGCCACCGCCGTAAGCCATCAAATTCGCTTGCTTGAGTCTGTACTTGAGTGTCGTGTATTTGAGCGCAGCGCGCAGGGAGTCAGGCTGACAGATGCAGGACACTTACTGTATGCCGGTACGCAAAATGCGTTTTCTTCTCTGGAAGATGCTGTAAAAAAAATTGACCGGGCCAGACGTTTACCGACTCTGACTATCACTACGACCTCTAATTTTCTGACTAACTGGCTGCTTCCACGCCTTGCTGATTTTAAGGAACAGTTTCCTCACATTGATATACATTTGCATACCAGTGTAGAAAGCGTAGATCTTAAACAACGAACAGTTGATGTGGCTATCCGTTACAGGGAAAGTATGGAAGCTGACCTACACAGCACGCTGCTCTGTCAAGACAGATTTATCGTTGTTGCCAGCCCAAAACTGGCTTTAAAAAAGCTTCATGACTTAAACAAAACGACTCTATTACATGTGGAAAACCGCCGTATTCCAGAAGAGTCTCCTGACTGGAAACGCTGGAAGCAACGTTACGGACCGGAGACCCTGGACGCATTGCGGGGTCTACGTTTCAGCGATGAAACACATGCCTTACAAGCTGCCGTAGCGGGACATGGGGCTGTCATTGCGAGTCAGCTACTAGTGAAGGACTTAATTCAGAGAGAGATACTGGTCGCTCCTTATGAGTTTTTTCTGCCGGGTGCAAATTATTATCTGGTCACTCTACCAGACGCGGCATACCGTCCTGAAATCATTGCACTACGGGAATGGGTGCAAAGCATGATGTAGCTGTAAATCAGCACAAACTTTATCGTTACTCAGGCATTAAAACGTCTAATTATCATTTGCAAACCATATGACTTGCTTTCCAGAGATTAATTCAGATAGTGGCTAACAATGTCCGTTCTTGGCACAGGGCTGCTGTTGCAGCCCTCGCGAGTTAGACTTCAATCGACTCAGATATCTCCAGGGCATCATCGACTTCATTGCCAAGGTAACGAACTGTGCTTTCGAGTTTTTTATGGCCCAAAAGTAGCTGAATCACCCTTGGGTTTTTTTGTAGATCAGATATGGTTTAGTTCTGCGCATAGAATGCGTACTGTAAAGCTAATCGTCGAGCCCTAACTTTTCAATCCAGCCATGATAAATACGGTTATATTGCCTGGTTGAGATGTGGCGTGCAGAGCCGACGCGGGACTTGAAAAGATAGTCGCTACTGCGCAGATGAGCCATTTTAATCCATGCTGCTACTGCCTCTCTGGTTCCCTTAGTCAGCTCAATCTGAACGGGGCTTCCCGTTTTTTGCTGCCGCACTGTCGCTCTGCCCGAAACAGATTGACCGTAGGCCACATCAGAAACTTTTAGCTTAACCAGGTCACAGCCCCGAAGTTTACTGTCCAGAGCCATGTTAAACAGAGCTAAATCGCGTACTTTTCCTTCCAGCTCAAGTCTGATACGGATTCCCCAGATATGAGAGTTCTGAAGAGGCCGTTTCTGGCCTATAATACGGCCCTTGTTCCAGGGGGATGTTGTCATGCTCAATCTCCTTTGGGTTAGGAGATGTGATTATGGTTGTCCCATATGAGCGAAGAGCAGCCGTTTGGTCTTCAAATCATTTGCCTTCATTTGCTGAAGAATAGCACTCATCAACTTTCCCGCGAGGGACATGTTAAAATGTGCCTCCCTTAATCTCCCATCACGGGGACTTGTTCATTTTTTTTAGGAGAAAATATGCACGCCGTCGGCATATTCTGTGGTTCTTCTGAAGGCTGTACACCAGCGTACATGGAGGCTGCTCGCCATGTGGGTAGATGTTTAGCTGAACAGAGTATAAATATCGTTTATGGTGGCGGGCGAGTTGGTTTAATGGGTGCCATAGCTGACTCAGCTCTCGCATATGGTGGTCATGTAACAGGTGTTATTCCAAAATCCTTGCTGGAACGTGAAATTGCCCACACCGGATTATCCGAACTGCAGGTGGTGGATAACATGCACCAGAGAAAATCTGTGATGGCAGAGTTAGCATCCTGTTTTATCGCATTACCGGGTGGTGCAGGAACTGCTGAGGAGATATTTGAACAGTGGACCTGGGCCCAGTTAGGAATACATGATAAACCCTGTGCATTTCTGAACGTTAATCGCTTTTACAATCCTCTAAAAGTGATGGTACATCAGATGGTAAGTGAAGGCTTTATGAAACAGGATTATGCCGATATGCTTCTGTTTTCTGAGAATTTGCACGATATTATCGATTATTTTAAAACCTATACGCCACCTGCTTCAAAGTGGACAATGCGGAATGGAAATCGCCATGTTTGAGCCAAAAACGATTTATATTGCTGCTGTGGTCATTATGGATGACAAAGGGCGATTGCTTCTGGTCAGGAAGAGAGGCACCGTGTATTTTATGCAACCCGGAGGGAAAATTGAGCCAGGAGAAAATGCTCGCTCAGCACTGATTCGGGAACTCAGGGAAGAGCTTAATCTTGAACTATCACAAGAAGAGCTTACCCCGCTTGGCGAATTCACAGATAGTGCTGCTAACGAACCCGGACATCTGCTTCATGCCTGCATGTTCAACATCGAAAGGCGCATTCAGGATGTGAAGCCTGCTGCTGAAATTGAGGAAATTCTCTGGTTATCTCCTTCCAATATCTCGTCCAGTCAACTGGCACCGCTAACGTTAAACAAAATTGTCCCACACGTATGGCCATCGACACCGTAGGCAATCTGTTGCCCGGTTTCATATAGTCACCTCTACCATCGTCTGGAAGGTGGCTATATGATTATAAAAGTCCCTCACCAATGAACCCTACCTGATGTTAGAAACTTCTGCTATTGGCACAAAGCAGACATGCGCGGTGCTAGGTCCGCTCTGAGCGAAAAGCGGACGTTCCGGGTCAGAATACTAAGAAGCTGAACACAGGTCTGCTGACGAGGCTCTGGTATCCTCCAACATTACTCGTCTGCTCATATACCTTACAGGCGTCGCGACAGATCGGGATTTCAGTCCGATTGAGCAAAACGGCAGAGCTGGTAGGCTCTGCCGAACCGTCAGGGGCGATGTTCTGAGTCTGTGGCTGGAGCCAATGGCAAGGCTGCAACTACAACCTGCCCTGACTTGTTATGATTTACTGCATATGAATATCTGCATGCGTGAGTTCGATCCATCTTTAATTGCATTCAGACAACCCCTGATGGGTTTGAAATGCGTATCCGCCAGCCCTTGTCCGCACCCTGCTCCATTACCTGCGTGGCGATACCGTGCTCAACGCGTTGAGTGCCGTCATCTGAAGTCGTCGTCAGCGACCAGTTAATGAGAGCGAGAACAAGATCACCCGCAGAGATGAGAGTACGTATCTGGTTCCTGATAACCGGCCGTGATGCTGTGAGCGTGATTAAAGCCATCCGTAATGTTTCAGGATTTCTTTCAATGACAGCACCATCAGTCATTTTCATGGTGGCGCGGTTACTGAAAACGGACATTAAGTTATCTATTTTTCCAGCGTTAAATGCTTCATCAAAGGCGGCGATGGTTTCACCAGGGGAGCGATAAACCGCGGCACTCTTTTCAATCGATGCAGCAAAGTCAGATATGCGACTGGCGATCTCACTGGGTGATTCAAGCGGTGAAAGGTGTCCCGTACCGGGAATAATATACATCGCTGCATGAGGAATACGGGGTAGCAACTCTCTTTGCAAAGTTTCCGGGGTATCGACCCGGTCCAGTTCTCCGGAGATGACTCTGACCGGAACATTAATGGAGGCGACTTCCCGGGTGATGTCTTCGCTGATCGCTACACCGGGCCAGCCTGCTTTGGCCCCGGCTGACGCTCTTAAACTGTCCTCGATGACCTGCTCTCGAAGCGCGGGGCTGAGCGGCCGCGCCGTCAGGACATTGTCGATGACAAACCCGACTGATTCGCGGTTGTTATATGCGTTGGATAATCTGTCGCGTTCTTCTGAGGAAAGTAGCATAGGGGAAGGTGGAGAGGGTGCAATGAGAACCAGACCCTCAAGCCCTTCGGGTCGGCGCGAGGCCATTAACTGAGCAACTTTCCCCCCCATTGAATGGCCAACCAGAATGTAGTTTTTAAGCTTAAGTGCTGAAATAACGCCTTCAGCATCCCTTGCAAGGTCTTCAATCCTGTATCCGGATTCGGGAGCGTCTGACAAGCCCCAGCCACGATGATCGATGGCAACCGTGCGGTAGCGTTCTGGTAACTGACCTATCACGCTCTCCCATGTACGGGATGAGCCGCCATAATAGTGCAAAAATACCAGCGCAAGTTCACCGCTGCCCTGTAGCTGTACATTGATACCCGTATTGTTCACGTTAATTTTCATCGTTTCACACCTCCTGAGGAATGAAAGCAATGTTAATTACAGTCTCGATTAATGATAATCCATGAAATAATATCTACAGCCGATACTCAAACTATCGAATAGTGGGATTTGATGGACAGATTTATCAGCATGCAGATTTTTATCGCAGCAGTGGAAGAGGGAAGTTTTGCGGCGGCTGCAAGACGTTTTAAGCTTTCAGCGGCAATGGCAGGAAAACATGTCAGTGCTATTGAATCCGATTTAAATGCCCGGCTTATTCAGCGTTCAACACGCCGTCTGAGCCTGACGGATGTAGGGCAGCGATATTATGAACGTTGCAAAGTTATTCTTGAGGCTGTGGAAGATGCGAACAGAGAAGCGAGTGATGTTCAGGCAACACCGCGCGGGTTACTTCGCATTGCTGCGCCGGTCGCTTTCGGTGCAATGCATCTTGGTGCGATCGTGTCATGCTATCTGGAAAAATTTCCGGAGGTCAGCCTGGATGTTGTGCTTGAAGATAAATACGCAGACCTGCTTGAAAATCGAATTGATGTTGCCATCAGGGTTGGGCGTCTTGACGATCCATCGCTGGTTACCCGGCGGCTGGCACCCTGCAAGATGGTTTTATGTGCATCACCAGAGTATCTGAAAAAACACGGCACGCCAGAGACGCCGGAAGATATTTCCCGCGCGCCGCGTCTGGCGTTCAGCCAGGCGGTTTCAGCGGGAGACTGGACAATTTGCGACCCTGCGGGCAGTTTGCATCGTATCGAAAGTGCATGCCGAATCACGTCCAATAATATTCAGTTGCTTCTGGAATCCGCCCTGGCCGGAACAGGCATAGCATATGGTCCCAGTTTTGTTTTTTGTGAGCATATAAAACAGGGCAGACTGATTGAGCTGCTGCCAGCGTACAGGACAACGGAACTTACCATTCAGGCGGTGTATCCCAGTGCGATCCGCATTCCTTTCAAGGTTCGTAGCTTTGTAGATTTTATTGCTGAAGCTTTAAGAGATACGCAGCTGTAAAGAGAGAAGAAATGAAATAAACATTAAGTAATGTCCGCTTCTGGCACAAAGCGGATGTTGTGAACTTTTTAATCATGCAACTTCTAAGAGGTTCTGAAGTTGGATGAGTTGGCTTTAGGCAAATGTCAGATGTCAGTGCCCACAGGCCAGTTCATGACATATGATGCCGAGCTGTCGCATTTATCCTACCTTTACCGCCAGCTCCGTCCCACGTTTAATGGGTAGCGTGACGGAGATAAAACCATTGGCCGGATTGCGGATAAATTCGAGGAAATCAGGTTCGGCATTATCGTTCAGCACATAACCTCCCACGCGTAACTGCGGTGCAACGATTTCAATAACCTGTCTTGCCAGTGTTGGACCTTCTGCCAGCGGCCAGCCATCAATCAGCACAAAATCGACCGGCCCGCCGAGATCTTGTAAGGTTTCGCGTGCATCTCCGATGCGGATATCAACGTAGCTCTCTAATTTTGCTGCAGTCAGATTATTGCGCGCAGTGTCGGCTTTCGCTGCAACCAGTTCTGCACCAATAACTTCACCGCCGCCGTTGTCACGCATAGCGGCAGCGAAATAAATCGCAGACATGCCGACAGAGGTGGCAAAGTCCACCACGCGGGTGGCCTTCATCGCACGACATAACAGATAGATCAGGTCACCCTGTTCAGGATGAATCGAAAAGCCATAATCGGCAAACAGCGCAGGATCTGGTGCGCCTGGCGCAGCAAACGCTGCAGCATCCGGACGTTTGCGTCGCGCATTCATTTCTTCTATTACCTTTAAAATCAGCGGATCGAGAATGGCTGAAGAAGTGTGTTTATACGATTCTGAAGTCATGGACGTTCTCCTGGGTTGCGTTAAAGTCTGCGGTTTCCTGAAAACATCCTGTTCCTTTTTATGGTACTTATCAAGTACCATATTTGTAACCCGTTACCAAGGAGCTGTTAAGAAAATGAAAATGAGTGCCTCAGCAACACGCGGACGACCCAAAACCTATGAAGAATCTGAGAGGCGTCAAAACATCGTTCAAAGTGCATACCGCGCCTTTGTTGAGTTAGGTTTTGCCAATACCAGCACGGCCGAAGTCGCCCGACGGGCCAAAGTGTCTAAACGCACGCTGTATGAGGTGTTTAACGATAAACAAGCCTTATTTGCCGCGGTGATTTCTGAGCACCGCCATCTGCTACTCGATCTTCCCCGACCCGCCGAGGAACAGTGTGCGCTTGATGAGTGTCTGTTTCGTATTTTCCGCCTCGACATCGACGAAGAAGCGTCGCTGGAACGTGAGGCAATACTAAGGCTAATGACACGCGAATCGATACTTTTCCCAGAACTCTCTGACTATCTGTATGAAACGCGGGCGGTCAGCTCACGGGAGATGTTGATAGCATGGCTACGAGAAACAGCGATTAAAAGGGGTTTTCCACTGGATAATGTCGAGGTTTATGCCGGCATGCTAATGGATATCGTTTTCGGCGCGCTTTTGCCGCGTCGCCATGTGGTCGATACTGCCGAAAAAAAAACCATTACAGCACATGTGAAAATTCGTATTCAGGTTGCTTTAAAAGGTATGGAATGGAAGTGAGTTTGATAAAGATTAAATTATGTCTTCATTTCTTGAATGACTTTGAGGCGTCTGTTAAACCCGTGCCATTTCAATGCGGTCAATTAGAAGCCATGCTGCTATCAATAAATCATTGAGAGCACCTAATGCGCGGTAGCGCCTCTCGATGATAACGTGTTCGGATCTAATATCAATTTCTGCTTCTGACTTTCTCACCTAGTCTCCATTTTCTATAACTTCAACTGCCTCTAATACAAAATACTGCCCATTTGAAAGAGCTCTTTGAAATGGCATTGACGGACTAGAATTGCAGGCTAAGTCGAACAAAGGCCACTATTGGCAGAGCAGCAGATTATCTCTGTGAATCGCCGCGGATAATCTCGACTACCTGCCGAATGTGTCAATGAAGATTCATCGTCATGACCAAGAATATTCTGAGTATCACCTCTTTACCCAAATATGCTGCTAAATTGCACATGTCGAGTTGAAACTAAGAATCATTCTCACTAAGGTGTTTGCACTTTTTCTCCCTTACAAGGAAGTGGTTGAAACCCATGGCAAAGCATTATTACGCCCGCTCTCTGCTGAGCACATTGATTACAGCAGCATTGCTCATCCCTGCAGTTCAGGCTGATGAGAACCCGATTAATGAACCTTTATCCAACGCGTCAGATCAGCAGAAAGCTCTGACCATTTCGGATAAGAGCAGTACCCGCGATAACACTCTGGTGGTAACCGCACGAGAGCAGACACTACAGGCGCCTGGCGTTTCCACCATTGACAGCTCGGCGATCAAGAAGCACCCCATCCAGCGTGATGTCGCGGAAATTATCCGTACCCAGCCTGGGGTGAATTTGACCGGCAATTCGAACAGTGGACAGCGAGGCAATAACCGTCAGATTGATATTCGCGGCATGGGGCCGGAAAATACCCTGATTTTAATTGATGGCATGCCGGTCAGTAGCCGTAATTCAGTGCGCTATGGCTGGAGCGATGAACGTGACACGCGGGGTGATACCAACTGGGTGCCGCCTGAGATGATCGATCGTATCGAAGTCATTCGCGGCCCTGCGGCAGCACTCTACGGCAATGGTGCGATGGGCGGCGTGGTGAATATCATCACTAAGCCCGCCACCAATGAATGGCACGGTAATTTTAATACCTACTTCAATGCGCCAGAACACAAAGATGAGGGCGCAACCAGTCGTTATAACGCCAGCCTCAGCGGTGCACTGGCCGATAACTTGACGCTGCGTTTATACGGTAACTGGAATAAAACTCAGGCAGATGCGCAGGACATCAACGAAAGCCATACCATCCCGCGTATCGGAGCCTATGCCGGCAGTTATCCTGCAGGTCGTGAGGGCTTTATTAATAAAGATATTCACTCCGCCCTGCGCTGGGAATTTATGCCCCGGCAGGCGCTGGAATTAGATGCTGGTTTTAGTCGTCAGGGCAACCTGTATGCGGGGGATACCCAAAATACCAATACCAATGCATTGGTACAGAAGTATTACGGCAAAGAGACCAATGTGCTTTATCGCCAAACCCTGAGCCTGAAATATACCGGTGCCTGGGATAATGGCGTGACCACCAGCAACTATGTGCAGTTTGAAAAAACGCGCAACACCCGGCTCAATGAAGGTTTGTCGGGTGGCATTGCGGGGATCTTCAAGACGTCGGATGAAGGCTTCTCCACCATTACGCTGTATGACACCAACCTGCACTCTGAGGTCAACATTCCGCTCGATACATGGGTGAGTCAAACGCTGACTTTCGGCGCGGAGTTTAATCATCAGGCCATGCGCGATCCGGCCTCCAATACGGAAACCACCACCGCCGGCGGTGCGGTGGACGGTATTTCCAGTGACGGGCGTAACCTTTACAGCTCGGCCGATATTTATGGCATCTACACTGAAGACAATATCGAACTCACCGACTCAACACGCCTGACGCCGGGAGTGCGTTTTAATCATCAAAGCATCAGTGGCAGTAACTGGAGCCCGGCACTGAATCTCTCACAAGAGCTTGGAGACGACTTCACGCTAAAACTGGGTATTGCGCGGGCCTGGAAAGCGCCTAATCTGTATCAAACCAACCCTAATTACCTGCTGTTCAGTAAAGGCCAGGGCTGTTATGCCAGTAGCAGTTACTGTTATTTGCAAGGTAACAGCGATTTGAAAGCAGAGACCAGCGTCAATAAAGAGATTGGTATTGAGTACCACCACGATGATATTCAGGCGGGACTGACCTGGTATCGTAATGATTATCACGACAAAATTGAAGGCGGATATAACCCCGAATACAACAACGGCACCTCCGATGTCTATAAGTGGGAGAATGTGCCGAAAGCCGTGGTTCAGGGTCTGGAAGGCACGCTGAATTTCCCGATCAGCGCAGCGTTATCGATGAATAATAATTTCACCTACATTATTGATAACGAGAATAAAACCACCGGCGATTACCTGTCGATCATCCCGAAATATACCCTCAACTCAACGCTGGACTGGCAGGCAACCAATGACCTGTTAGTACAAGGCACGCTGACCTGGTATGGTCGCCAGAAGCCCAAGAAACTTAATTACAAAGGCGAAGCCACTTCGGGCAGTGAAACCCGCCAGGTGTCCCCTTATGCGCTGGTCGGCATGAGTGCCACCTATAATGTGACCAGCTATCTCGATTTTACGGCCGGTATCGATAACCTGTTTGATAAACGCCACTTCCGTGAAGGTAATGCGCAAAGCACTGGCAATGCCACCACCGGTGCCTATTTGTGGGGCGCAGGCGCCAATACGTATAACGAATCGGGACGGACTTACTATATGGAACTGGGTATGCATTTCTGATTGCAATCTCGACAGCCACTGTCATGGATGCCGATACCTTTTTAGGGTGCGTAAGCGTACGCACCCTTTAACCCGCGTCAGGATCACAATGCACCCGCGATTATTATCCGTTTTTAAACAACCTGCACTACTGCTGCTGTTACTCAGCAGCATCAGCGCCAGCGTATGTGCTCGCCCGGATATGACTCCCCTTGGGCCAAATATCGCCGACAAAGGCTCCGCGTATTACCATTTCACCACCCGCATGTTCGACTCTGTTGATGGCAATCGACACTATAAGGTCTGGATCGGCGTACCTAATAAAGCAGCACCCCCTGCAGGATATCCGGTGATCTATATGCTGGATGGGAATGCAGTGATGGATAAACTGAAAGATTCGCTGCTGGAGCATCTTTCAGCGCATCATCCGCCGGTATTCGTTGTTGTAGGCTATCAAACCACACTGCCGTTTGAGGTGAGGTCTCGTACCTTTGATTACACCCCACCCGATAAAGAGCATGGCGAGGCTGGGTACAGGTTGAGCCGGGGGCGCACCGGCGGCGGTAGCAGGGTGTTCCGCACCCTGCTGGAGCAGCAGATCGCACCGGCAGCGGAGCAGGGTCTGGCCATTAATACCCAACAGCGCGCCCTGTGGGGCCACTCTTACGGCGGGTTATTTGTGTTGAGCAGCTATCTCTCATCGCACTTCTTCACGCGTTTCTACGCCACCAGCCCTTCCATCGGTCAGGGCTATTTTTCATTGCTGAGTCAGATGCAGGGGCTGGAGCCGGACCAGGTTGAGGCAAAATACCTTACGCTGATGGAAGGTAACGGTGATCGCCGCCGCGACAATAATGCCGCCGAACCCGACGTACTGCGCGCAGTGCAAACAACTGTAAATCGCATGGCGGTAAACGGCATAGCGGCACGCTATCAGCTTTACCCGGGACTGACACATGGGCAGATGTTTGGTGCCTCGCTGGAGCAGACATTGCGGAATATGGCGCAGTGACGACGCGAATATTAGCGCAGCCGCAGGGCTGAGGGATCCCCTGGGATATCGTTACAACAGATACACGATATTTCGGTGATTTACAGACAGCGCTGCTCATCCTTTCGGAACGTGTTTTGTTTCCCTGAGTCTCTTTGCCGTGCAGAGATCTGGCACCTTAGCCTCTTCACGCAAGGGTCGCATGCTAAATGTCTGCGGAGGCCACCCGGAGCTAGGGGCCATAGGAGAAAAGTATCTTTAAAAAAACAGCTTTAAGGTGTGACTCAGTGTTACTCTGCGGTAAGGTGTGTGTTACTAAGTAACACATCGGAAAACATATGGCATTAACAAGACTACGTCAACAGGGCGGGGCCGTCGTGCTGACCATCCCGAGCGACATTGCTGCAAGAGTGGGCCGGGGGTAAAACGCAGGCGGCACCGTAAGGGACTGGCGACTGAGCGGCATCCGCTTCTTCGCCCGGATGCGCCAAACCTGACATGGTCGATGGATTTTGTTATGTATGCACTTGCCGGCGGCCGCAGGATTAAGTGCCTGACCTGCGTGGATAATTTCATAAAGGAGTGCCTGACGATCACCACGGCATTCGGGATTCCAGGCATTCAGGTGACACGTATTCTGGACAGCATTGCGCTGTCTCAAAGCTATCCGGCAACGATAAGAACCGATCAGGGCCCGGAATTTACTTGCCGCGCGCTAGATCATTGGGCCTTTGAACATAACGTTGAGTTGCGCTTAATCCAGCCGGGCAAGCCTGCTCAGAAAGAATTTATTGAGAATTTCAACGGTCGATTTCGGGATGAATGCCTGAATGAGCACGGGGTCAGCGACATTCTACATGCCCGGGAAATAATTAATGACTGGCGGCAGGATTATAACGAGTGTCGACCACATTCATCGCTGAATTACCTGATGCCGGCTGAATTCGCAGCGGGCTGGCGAAACGGGAAATATGAAGACGTCTCTTAAAAAAATTCATACCCGGACTTCGGGTAGCCGACTGGATGCATACAATTGATCAAAGAAATACAGGCTACAGTCTCACGTTTTGTCATAGCAGACAAAGGAAGAGGGCTTTTTGTCACCCCATTTAGCGAGGGCATGGCTTGCTCACGAATGATTAATATAACGAGATGTCAGTAATGTCCGCAGAGGTTGGATAACCCACCAGGAAAGACCTGGTGAGTTATCCAGCAGTTACTTTTTACGTCTTTTCAGCAGAAATATAATGATAGCCAGCACCACTAATGCACCCACCACACCAGCCAGGATCAGCACCCAGCCCGGAATAACAGTCACTTCATTAGTGCGAAGCTTACTGACCTGCTCAGCAGTAGCAGCTGCATGGCCATCGCCGTAGTTGTGTGTGACATAAGTTGCGAGGGTCGCAATCTCTTTATCATTCAACTCACTGCCAAAACCAGGCATCACGATGTCATCACCCGCGGCATTTTTACGCTGCACACCGTTAATGATCACTTGCACAAGGTTGCCAGGATCGGCTGAACCTACAGCACTGTTGTTGACCAGGCTTGGGTAATACAGTGACTTACCGATACCGGTACCTGATGTGCCATGACAAGCTGCACAGTTCCCGTTAAACAGCTCAGCACCGGTGGCTTCTGCACCTGGGTTCACCCCGCGATTGAGGTCGGCAACGTTATCTTTGGTAGCACCGCGAGTAAAACGGTCAATGGTCTCACCGCTATTACGTGCTGGCTGGCTTTTCAAATAAACAGCCAGCGCTTCAAGATCATCCTGACTCATGAAACGTGTACTGTGAGAGATGACTTCTGCCATCGGACCTGCAGCGGTGGCTTTGCCCGGCAGAGAACCTGTTTGCAGATACTTCACAATATCCTGATTTGACCAGCTACCGATCCCTGCCTTGTTGTCAGGAGAGATGTTAAACGCCAGCCAACCATCAACACTCGCCCCAGCATAGCTGTTGCTTGACAGGCCCATGGTGATGTTACGCGGTGTATGGCACTCTTCACAGTGACCCAATGCTGTCGCAACGTAAGCACCCCGGTTCCACTGATCGTTCTGCTTGGTGTCCTTAGCAAAAGGCTGATCTTTGAAGTTTGCCAGGTTCCAGAATGCCAACGACCAGCGTTGGTTATACGGGAAGCCCATTAAGTTTTCAGGAGGAGCCTGATGAACCGCTGGCAGCGTTTTCAAATAAGCAAAGATGGCTTTGGTGTCATCATCTGTCAGCTTCACGTAGGAAGTGTAAGGCATAGATGGGTAGAGATTTGCTCCATCGTTACGCTTACCGTGCTTCACCGCATTGATAAACTCTTTCTCACTCCAGCTACCGATGCCGTATTGCGCATCCGGTGTGATGTTTGAAGAGTACATAGTACCGAAAGGCGTCTTGAACGACAGGCCACCCGCATAAGGTTTCCCGCCCGATGCCGTGTGACACACACTACAGTCTGAAGCTTCCGTCAGGTATTTTCCGCGAGCAATCAAATCGTTTGCAGGCTGTGGTTCTGGCTGCGCTTTCTCCGGAACAGGAACAGGCGCATTTGCCATACGAGAGCTAACCTGTAACCGGCCGCCATTAGTCTGCAACGTCATGGGTTTACCATCGAACTGCACTGGTACATACAATTCTGACTTTTTATCCGTAAAGGCGCTGGCAGGTGTGGTCGACGTACCGCTGGTATTCGCTGCTACACCAAAAGGAATGCCGGTTGAGTCAGTTGCCACATTCTGATTATGTGCATCTGACACCGTATCAGCCAGCACAGGCAGAGTGGTGCAAACAGATAACCCTAAAACCAGGGATTTAATTTTCATCTGCATCATGCGTGTCTCGCTTCTGAAATCAGTTTGTCTGCCAGACGCATCGCGAGCGCACAGAGCGTCAATGTGCAGTTTACGGTCCCAGCACTGGCCATTACGCCACTTGAAGCAATAAACAGATTCTCGTGATCGAATACACGCAGGTCAGAATCCACCACGGAGTCGCGGGGATCTTTACCCATGATCATGGTGCCCATGATGTGGTTGTTGTTGAAGTACTTGTCGTCGTGCCAGATTTCGCCCGGTTTTGCGCCAAACAGATTGGCGATACGCTCATAATGCTGGTGAGCAACGCCACGCGCTTTGTTGATGTACTCATCAATGCGGTAATGCACGCCCGGCTGCGGAATACCCAACTTATCTTTCTTATCGGAAACAACGATGCGGTTCTCACGGTCAGGCAGGATGTCAAAGAAGCTGTTGATCACGACCCAACGCGAAGCCCAGTCACGAATTTTCTTCGGCAGTTCAGGACCGCTGACGCCAAGTGACAGCAATTTATTTGACACAGCCTGCACTGGTGAGTAGTTACCGACGTTGATTTTCATCGCAGAGTGGTCGCGGCGGAAATCACCATCACGCAGGTTATTAATGCAGCTCAGACGCATCGGACCTCGACCCGGCCACATTTCATCTTCAGCCAGGAACGTACAGCTGGTTCCTGGATGATCCATAAGGTTACGGCCCACGTTATCGTATTCGTTACCGATGCCGTTTTTGAACTTATCTGATTTGGAGATCATCATCAGTTTGGGCGTTTCGATAGCGTTCGCCGCCAGTACAAAGATCTTACCCGTCACGCGATAGGTTTTCCCGTTCGGATCTTTGTAGTGAACTGCAGTGATCTTACCGCTGTCATCATGCTCGATTTGATAAACCACCGCTTCGGTGATTAAACGCGCACCCGCTGCCTCTGCTTTACGCAGAGCGGTTTCACCGGTGTACTGTGCTTCAATCGGGCATATAGGCATACAGTTACTGTTACCGCAGCAGGCTGGACGGCCATCAAACGCAACTGTATTTCGCGCTGCAGGTTCGGTAATGTGATAGTAGCCAGCCGGTTCAACCACTTTTTTAAAGCGCATGTCGAAATCAGACAGCGGCAGTTCGGGCTGTGGATAAGGCTTGGAACGTGGGGAACCTGTATCTACTGGACCGCCAACACCCATCTCAACTTCAGCTTCATAGTAGTAAGGTTCGAGATCGTCATAACCGATTGGCCAGTCGCGGCCAACGCCGTACAGGCTGGTTAATTTCATATCATTCGGCAGCAGACGCCAGGATTGTGCCGACCAGTGCCAGGTCGTACCGCCCGCCATACGCAGATAGCCAGCCTTATAAGGCTCAGGCCCATACTGCACCAAATATCCGCTGTCTTTTGGCGAATATTGAGGATGCGGTGCATATTCTGTCGGTTTATAAGGAGACTGGAAATCACCTTTAAAAGGGGAATTACGATACGCCTCAACGATGCGCCATCGTGCAACGCGCGGACCCGCTTCCAGCATTAATGTATCAATACCTTGCTTGCACAGTTTTTGTGCAATTTGCGACGCGGCAATACCCGAGCCGACGATCACCACAGTGGCTGAAGTAGTGTTAGACATTTTTTCGTACTCTAAAAAATTAAATAGCAGGAGACGGGAATGGCGGTTGAGCCCAGTAATGAGGTTCTCCTCGGGCATAACTCGGCAATACGCAAACATCTGAGATTGGCGCATAATTCAGCGCATGTTCATAGGCTACACATCTCGTTTGTTCACCCTGACCAACAATTCCCATATACCATGCTTTAAGGAGTGCGGAAGAGAATGCCGATATTTCAGCAGGCGCATCAGGAACGATAACGCCATCTTTCAAATATTTCGGTAATTCCGTAACCAATTGTGGAGTTTGATTATTCAAGGCATTAAATGCAGCAAGAATGCTTTTTCCCAGCGCTTCATCAGGTTTATCGACACCGGTTAATGATGCAGATACTTGCATGAATTGCTTAAATCCCACAATGGCATTACCTGAATCCAGCGCTTCAGCAAAAGCATTACCCATTTTGCCAAAAGTAGAATAGCTAAGGGCAATCGCCGTAGTTCCAAATATCATTTCACGACGTGAAAGAGATATAGAGGAGGGCGAATTCTTATCAAAAAATTTCCTGGACACATTGCCTACCTTTTAGTTACACAAAAATAAGCACATTATAAAATATGCTTCAACGTAAACTATAATTTTTTAGGGGCAAATGTATTAATACACTAAGGAAAGCTTAATTATTAATTATAAATTTCACCTAAGTGTGAATGAATCATAACAGCCCACACTCACCCGCTACTGTTAATCACTTTACTACAATGTAAAATGAAAAGGTAAAATTCTGTGTGTATGTGTGTAACAATAAACACATAAAGAAACACTTAGTTAAACTTATATATTTTTTGGAGTTAAAGTTACGTTTAGTTATCAGTCTGGTTGTTTTTTTGATAAATAATTTTATGAAAAATGTTAAAAACAGTTGTTTTTACTGCGTGATAATATAACCATTTTTTTTTGTTTTAAATTAAAGGGTTACATCTCATCCCATTCTTTATGTTTTAACTGCACAAACGATTGGAAAATTGTTAAACCCCTACAATCATGAAGCTGATTTAATGTTTGCACTCTTAGACTGACAGATTATGCCTCTTTCACCAAGTCAGACAGGCTGCGTCGGCAATGTGCTCTTTACGAAATCCTTACTCTGGCTATTGCTATGATGGACGCATTTAAAGCAACAATTTAAAACCGATAACCCATGTTATCGGTTTTTTTTAGTAATAACTATTTTTTGGCAAACAACCGGATTCTCTTTCTGTTCCATCAGGTTTCAGACACAGCTGCCCAGAAACAAAAATTATAAAACAAACGAAGGTTACCAGCCGCATGAATGAGTCCAGAATAATAACGTCTGCTTCTGGCATAAAGCGGACCGAAATCAGGTTAATATACTTTACGGAAATTTATTTCCTCATTAACTTCAGGCAAGAAGAAAAGCTTTTTGTACAGGCGGCCTTACGGTCTGCATAACTAAATCAATATGACCAGCTTCAAATGCCTTAGCTGAGCGCTATCCATTCGCAATCACAACTACAAGACAGGATGAGAATGTGAGTTCAGGCTGCCGCCAAGCCTGTTTTACGTAACCGGCTCACGCTTAACACTACTGATGCCGCAGACGCGACGACAGCAATCCACAGAGCATAATGGACAGCCTTTAGTTCATTTATTGCCAGCAGTGCCCCCATGACAGCAGCACCCAGGCATTGACCAAACGTCCGGACGATAGACATTACGCCTGATGCGTAGCTGGCATAGTCGCGGGATACGTTAGAAAGCATCTCCCGGTTGTTAGGGCTTTGGAAACAACCAAATCCGATGCCGCACCACAGACTACGTAAACAGATATCCCATGCTGCAGGGCTGGCGGGTAGCGTGGCCAGCAAAATCAAACCCACAAAAAAAAGAGCTAACCCAACGGTAGAAATCAGAGGTGCTGAAAATATGTCGGCCCAACGGCCCGCATGAGGCGCTATCAACACAATACCGATCGGCCATGGCGTAAAGAGTAACGCCGAAACTACAGGGCTGTAGCCATACACGCTCTGAAACAAAAATGGCAGCGCAATAAAGGTAATTCCCTGGCTCACAAAGCAGGCCAGTGAAGTTAAAGCGGCCAGGGTAAAGCGTCCATTTTTGAACATTACAGGTGGTAATAAAGGATGCTTAACCCGCCGGATGTGCCAGATAAATGTTATGGCGCTGAGCACCGCGAGCAGACTCCAGCTGATAGCCCCGACACTGATGTGATGGTCTGAGGAGACGCTGTTTGCCGCCATCACCATTGAGCCTAAAAGTATTGCAGAAAGCGCAGCTCCTGGCGTATCGAACGGCGTTCTCTCGGACGCCGATTTTCGTGGCAGCGACCTGAATACCAGTAACAGGGAAACGGAGCCAGGGATCACGTTTATGGCGAACAACCATTTCCAGCTCATTATGTCCAGCACCGTGCCGCCAAATACAGGCGCTATGGCCGAGCCTGAAGCAATGAGCAGGGCATGTAGCCCCAGAATACGACCAAGCAATCGGCCCGGAAAAACAGAACGCAGTATCGCCGGGGCAATGCTCAGGGTAGCTGCGCCGCCAATCCCTTGCATAATGCGCATTCCGATGAGCATCTCTGGCGTACTGGCCAGCGCACAACCCATCGAAGTGAGCGTAAAGACGGTAAGACCTGAAAGAAATACTGGCCGGTAACCGACGCGTACTGCCAGCGCAGCGAAGATAGCCAACGTCATGGCGACAGAGAGCAGGTAACTGTTGGCGAACCAGACCGAGACATTCGCCTGTACCTGCATTGCTTTTGCCATGGATGGCAGGGCGATGTTGATCATCGTGCCATCAAAAACGCCCATCAGCGTCGTGGTCATCACTGCGGCCATAACGCGTGCACGCTCTTGCCCCGGCAGGCCTTCATCACCCGGTTGATTTGAAAATAGCGTTGTCATCTTTATGCCTGTGAAAGGAGGAATGCGAAAACTATAATCAGCAGCGAGTCAGGGCGGAAGATGCAGCATTTGCACTGTATAATTGCGTTCGACGCCATATCTGAATTTTTAACAGGAACCAATATGTCCGACCCCGATTTTAACCTGCTTGTCGCGCTCGACTGTTTGCTGGCAGAAGCCAGCGTTGCCGGGGCAGCTCGACGTTTAAACCTGAGTACCTCAGCGATGAGCCGTACACTCAGCAGGCTACGTGAGGTGACGGGGGATCCAATTCTGGTGCGAGCAGGACGTAACATGGTGCTCACCCCTTGGGCAGAAGCGACCCGGGATCGTGCCAGAAGCGCGGTTTATGAGGCGAGGGCAGTACTTCAGCCCTCATCCGGGGCGCTCAAGGTGGAAAACCTCGAACGGCTGTTCACCATCAGGGCCAATGATGGTTTTGTCGTGGCATTTGGCCCACTGCTCATTGCCGCCGTAGCTGAAGCGGCCCCGGGTATTTGTATACGCTTTGCACCTAAACCTGAAAAAACGCCTCGTTATCTTCGGGAGGGTTTGGTTGATCTGGAGATTGGCGTCCAGAACAATATGGGGCCAGAAATTCGGGTACAGAGACTCTTTCAGGACCGCTTTATTGGCGCGGTGCGCAAGGAGCATCCCCTGGCCTCACAGCCTGGAATAAACATTGAAGATTATATTGCCTGGGGACATGTGGTGGCGTCACCCGAGGGGGCGTTACATGGTTTTGTTGATGATGCCCTGGCGGCGTTAAACGTCGCACGCAAAGTGGTGAGTGTGGTTCCAGGCTTTCCGACTGCGTTATCCGTCGCACTGGCCTCCGACCTTATTGCCCTGGTTCCCGCGCTGTACTTGCGCAACCAGCTAATGACAGATAATTTGCATGTCTTTGAATTGCCATTCAAAACCCGGAACATTGTGGTGTCGCAGATGTGGCACCCAAGAATGGAAAAGGATCCCGGGCACCGCTGGCTTAGAGAAAAAATTTTAGAGGTATGTCGGGTACGGTAACATATTCCTTCCCGTATAAAATAAATAAATTGCACTGTTATCATGGGAGTTTTAAGACACACGGGGCTGTTTTCGGCACGCGTTGTTGAGACTACGCGGCTGGATTTTGCCAGAAGTATAATCGACAGTTAGCAATGTCCGCTTCTGGCACGAAGCGCACTGATGCCTACATAGGCCGACGTCTGCTATGAGCGAGGAGCAGACCTTCTGGCATCTCCCCGCATCACAACAGCTGGTGCTAACTGGCTAAACCTAATTAAACGAAGTTTCGATCGTCGAAACTTTCTTTTGCGGAGAAAACACCATTCAAAGCTGCCGGGAAACCTGCATAAATAGCCATCTGCTGAATAGCCTCGATAATCTCAACCTCAGTAACGCCTACATTCAAAGCAGCGCTGATATGAACTTTCAATTGAGGTTTGGCTGTTCCAAGAGCGGTTAGCAAGCTAATAATTGCGAGCTCTTTAGTTCGATTATCAATAATCGGTCTGGATAAGATATCCCCATATGAAAACTCAATAACGAATCGCGCAAGGTCAGGTGAAATCTCCATTAACTTATGAGTAACTTGCCTCCCGACACCACCACTAATTTCTTCAAGCGCGACCATACCCTTTTTATATCGGTCATCTGTGGGTGACAGGTCTTCAGGGCTAAACATGATGCCGCGTTCATCAAAGATCTCTTTTGTAAGCGTTAAGGCATTACCCGCAAAAGGAAAACCGGCGAAAACTGTACATACCAAAATGACCTCAACAACAGCCGCTGGTGTGCATCCTGCATTGAGGGCGCCATGTATATGATATTTCAATTGAGGTATAGCATTCCCCATTCCGGTGAGGGCTGCCACGGTGCATAGCTGCCGCGTCGGTAAATCCAGCTCTTTACGGGACATGACGTCTCCATAACAGAACTCAACCGTGCAACGAGCAAGCTCTGGAGCAATAGTACTTAACTGATTAAGAGGGCCATCAAAATTGGCTCCTCCAACTTTCTTAAGAATTTCTAATCCTGTTTCGAAGCGTATTGAAGTAGACATCATTCTTTCCAGTAATCGTTGAGTGGGTGAACTTTAAAATCTAATCAGGGTTAAATCGAATACCATTTTTGTGATACCTTTTCGGTATGAATACTTCTATCGATCTTCGACAATTCCGTTACTTCGTTGCTGTTTGTGATGAGCTAAATTTTGGGCGCGCCGCAAAGCGATTAAACATCTCTCAACCCCCGCTGAGTCGGCAGATCCGCCAACTTGAAGAGCAGTTAGGGGTGCAACTATTTATCCGAAATGGCCGTGGAGTTTTGCTCACCAGTGCTGGAGAGGCATTTTTACCCGAGGTGAAACGTGCATTGTCACAGGCTGAAAAAGCGATCGCAGTGGCAAGGTCAGCAAGGGAGACGGAACAAGGGAAATTTGTCATTGGATATACAACCGTTTTTGACAGAAGCGTTTTTCCTGACCTTGCTGCTCACTTCCAATCACAGTTCTCCGGTTGGAAATTAATCACCCAAGGTGACCACTCGGTTAATCTTGTCAGAGATATCAGGAAAGGTAAGGTAGATATTGCATTCATCGGTTTGCATACAGAAACGCCTGATCTTGAATCAGTAGTTATTCATGAGGAATCAATGGTAATTGCACTGCCTGCAAATCACCCTCTTTCTCTTAAACGCAGCATCAGTTTTAGCTCACTCAACAGCGAAACAATGTTCTGGTTTGAAAAGCATCTTAATCCGGGTTTTTATGATTATTGTAAAAACTTTTTCGACGACGTTGGTTTTCGGCCAACTATTCTTCCCGAGCCTACAGATCATCATATTTTATTGGGGCTTATTTCTGAGGGGCTAGGGTTCGCGTTAATACCTGCGTCATTGAGAAATATTAAACGAAAGGGAGTGGTCTTTAGGGAAATAAAGGAGGGTACAGCTACGATAAAAATTGGCATCAGTGCTGCTTATCTGAAATCAAACACTTCACCGATTTTAAAGGAGTTGCTGTCTTTAATAAAAATAAAATAGATTTTAATGAAAGCATAGCGATTAACTTAAATTTAGTACCCTAACTCAAGAACCCGCTCAATTTAAATCAGCGATTGATCTGGCGGATTTTCACTCCGTATCCTGTATAACAGGACCCGCTATGATAGGGCTCAAGAACTTCCGCTCCTGGCACAAAGCGGACGTTAGTATCAAAAACCTGCTGGCCCCCTCCGGCTCCCCGGCGTTGCCGGGTCGTCGAGCCCTACTGCGCTAACCGGCAGAGCCGGTAAGCTCCGCCGGACCGCGAAGCGTTCCGGGCCTGCCGGCCAGGGTCTGATGGCAAACGGCAAAGCTCATACCTACAGCAAACGTTCAAAGCAGCAGTAAAAAGTCCGCTATGAGTGAACAGCAGACGGTCGTATTTGAGTTGCCATCAATCTAGCTAACAATACCGTTTGTCAAACAGGGAACAAGTCAGAGATTCCTGTACTCCTGACCACCCAAGGACCGGGCTGATTTTGTCTTACCATAAAGTCCTGCGCGCGTCAGAAACCGCATCAAAAAGCTCCAACCAATTTGCTGAAAAATTATGGAACAGTACTGTTGACAAGTTACTGACCCAGGTATGTGTTGTGACTACAGCAGGGGGGGCCATATAGGGGAAATCAAAACCTTAGTGATATTGAGTGTCATTCTCGTTTATAGTTGCGGCGGCTAAAATGATTCAACAAAACTGTAACAGGGAGGCAGTCAGTGATACTTGCAATCAGGTACGTCTTTGCTTCATGTCCACTTCGTATTACAGCACTCATCGCAATCGTTCTTCTTCAGGGCCTCATTCCAGCATTAAACGTCTTCATGACGGGACAAATAATCAACACCCTTCAAACTCCGCAAATCACTGATAATGCTCTAATTGTAAGCATTGCAATCTGGTGTATTTCACTGTTAGGCATTCAGTTGATGGAACCGCTGGTAAATCTTGTTCAAGGGGATGTAACGGAAATTTCAACACGATATTTCAGCGCCAGCATTATGCGCCGGATGAATGAGTCCTTTTCCCTGAGCCTGTTTGATAACAAGGACCGATTTGAGCAGCTCGAGTTTCTAAAAGAAGAGGCAGCCTACCGGCCTCTGAATTTCATCATCTGCATTATTTATGTGTTTAGGGCAGCCGTCATGGCAGGGAGTCTGCTACTGGTACTGATTAGCTATTCCGGTGTCGGGGCAGCCATCTGTGCATTATCGGCCATTCCTATGATCGTCACCAACATCCGTATCCAACAGAAATACGTGGAGGATCTGTTCAGAAACTCTAAAGACGCAATAGCCATGCGTTACGTCTACGGCGTGAGCATGGATAAGAGTTTTCTACAGGAAATCCGGCTTTATGGGTTGGGCGAATACCTTCTCAGCAAATATAACGAGTCTGCTCAGAACACATATAACCGTATGCATAAGCAGCGTGTGAGGGCTTTAGTTTCTCCCGTCCCTGCAATGGTGCTGAGTCTTTTGATGCTCAGCCTTGGTGTCTTTCTTTTTCTCGGCCATTTACGCACCAGCGAGATAGCAGTCGGTGCTCTGGTCATGGTGTTCCAGTCAATCGTCATGATGAAATCACATCTGGATGAAATTGCGAATTACGGCGCGAATCTGACCATCATGAGCCGTTTTTTTGATAGCTACCATTCCTTTATGACCGACGAAATTGAGCCAGTGAAAAACGGTGATGGGGTCCTGCCGGATAACCAACCCTTTTCGCTAAGTATTAACAATCTCAGCTTCAATTATGAGGGGCGGGACGATAAGGCCCTTGACGGTGTTAACCTGGAAGTGTCGCCCGGTGAAAAGGTGGCTATCCTGGGTGATAATGGCAGTGGAAAAACTACCCTTATCAAGATGATGTTACGAATGTACGCTTTTAATGAGGGGAATGTATCCGTTTCAGGAATCCCTCTGGAAAATCTGGATATCGACAACTACCGCAATCAGATTGCGACTGTTTTTCAGGAATATGGTAAGTATGAATTTTCAGTCGGAGAAAATATCGCGCTGAGTCACTACGACGCGGGTACACAGTATGCGTCACTCGATGCGTTACTGAAAACCGTTGAATTCCCCTATCCACAAGACACCCGATTGGGCAAGCAATTTGGTGGCGATGAGTTATCGATTGGGCAGTGGCAAAGGCTGGCTATTGCGCGTGCGCTATACAGAAAAGCCAACCTGTTTATTTTTGATGAATTCTCATCCTCACTCGATCCGGAGACAGAACACCGGCTGTTTAATGAAATCCTGTCTCTTAGAACCACGGTTGTTGCGGTAACTCACCGACTGGGGAATATAAAGGAATTTGACAGAATCGTTGTTATGGCAGGGGGAAAAGTCATTGAAGACGGGACCTTCGACTCACTGATTAAAACGCAGGGTAAATTTTATGCTATGTGGCATGCCCAGTTTAAGTCGGTGATCGCGGAAGCAGTATAAACCGCTACTTACTCAATTAAGGCTACGGTTGTAGCCTTAACTACAAAAGTCCGCACCCCCATTTTTTAAGATGAAAACTTCTGCTTTTGGCACTTAACGGACATTCAAATCTACCCCCCGATGGCCCCCTTCGGCTCCCCGGCGTTGCCGGGTCGTCGGGCCCTACTGCGCTAACCGGCAGAGCCGGTAAGCTCCGCCGAATCCCTCCGGGGTTCGGGCCTGCCGGCCAGGGTCTGATGGCAACAGCCACGTCAACCCCTGCAGCCGGCTGGCGCCGGCGCGTTCACTGGCCACAAAAGGACGTGGCCGCTGAGGACCGGCCCGGCACCGTGTTGTGCCGTTCCGGGGCTGTGCCCTGTTCATCCTTCCGCGTTCTGTTTCGTTTCCCGGGTCCCTTCGCCGTGCAGAAACCTGGCACCCGGGCGTCTTCACGCAAGGGTCGCGAGCTAAACGGCTGCACCCGGTCCCTGCGGGCTGCGGCTTTGCCGTTTCCCCCTGCGTTCAGCCTGATGCCCGGTCGCCCGTTCTGCCCCCACGGCGACGGAACTCGGAGAAACATCACATGAAAC
>Ga0157364_1000160_pt1 | contig 33953 bp, 6 predicted proteins | sample AttsexASBM2_FD_111476 | JGI IMG/M metagenome (GOLD analysis project Ga0157364, IMG submission 111476) | Fungus gardens microbial communities from leaf cutter ant in Ribeirão Preto, State of São Paulo, Brazil - Atta sexdens ASBM2 | ecosystem: Host-associated > Fungi > Mycelium > Unclassified ...
TCTATATATATACACACACACACACACACACACACACACACACACACACACACACACACACACACACACACACACACACACACATACGCGCGCGCGCGCGTATATCAACGCTTACGGATTTAATAAATTTAATATCATAGTACCTATATACATCTTATGTTAAATGCAGCATAAATACGTTTTAATATAGTATATATCTAAGTACTGATGTTTATCAGTATTCATTAGGGTCAGTTAAACGCTAAGAATGATTAATAAATTGAAAAGAAAAAGTAGATTGTAAGAAAAAATAAACAGAGATTGTAAGTATGCAAATATTTATACCTATAAATAATATAACATATTCTCACCGGTATTTTAAATTATAAATTATCTGTACATTATATCTATACTGTATATGTATATATGTATAAAATTATATTTAACATATACATATATCTTTTTAAAAAAGATAAAAGAAAGTTTTATGTATGTGTGTATATAAAATTATATTTGAATGGCATATTTAACAAAATAATAAACTTTATTTAGTTATTTTCTATTTTTAGAATAATTTTTCTATTTCTATTTTTATATTCTATTTTTAGTTTAAAATTTTCAGTAAATTAATATGTAAAATTGTTCTTTATTATACAATAAAGTATTCTTCTTAATTTTAAATCTAATTCTTATAGATAAATCTTTTCCTCAAAAATATAAAAAAATGTAAAAAAATCAAACTAGTATATATTAATATTCCAGTCAAGCTGTCCTACTAGGGAAATTTTTTATAAAGATGTTTCACTGCAGTTATAAAATTTTGTTTTGTCGGATAATAAAATAATCGATCTTTTTTGCAAAAATTTAAATAATACAACTCATTCTTGCGAAATTATTTTCAACTTTATTAATTAAACTTTTTCTGACCACTCGAACTTCAAGAATATAAATAAATAAAAAAATTCACATTTAATTGAGAATATGTGCTTTACACATGCGGAATGTAAAACTTAGTTTTAATTAGAGAAACGTTTTTTTAGTTTCAAAAGTTCAACAATGGCATGAAAAGTACGTGTAATCAAGTTTCTACTCACGAAAACTTGTCCACGCAAAAATTTCATAAAGGATTTGTCAAATTCGATATAGATCTTGCGGGACACCCAGTGCATATAATAAAAAGAAATTGCAATCGGACTCATAAACATTAACTGATAAGTCAGCAAGCGAGAAAGGGTTACTCGGTGCTCGAGCAGCCGGCACGCTCGCTATCATCTAGCCGATGTTGCCCCGTACGTCGCATCGGTCGAGGACTCGGGGCGCGGGCGCCCCATTCAGCCAGCCAGGCAGTAGGGAGAGTCAGCAACGAGTCAGACGAACGAACGAGCGCCAGTCTACCGTGGGCGCACCGCGCGGCACCACGTTCGCTCCGCGATTGGGCATTTCTTGTCGGCGTACAACGACACGTCTGGCATTATTTTATTATATAATTACGCCAATACAAGTCGTCATAGTGATTACTTTACGCTCCAACCAGAACCACGGACGAATGCAGCAGTGGTAACGAAATCGGAGTAGACGCAACCAGACAGATCTCTCCTGTGTGTATGTGTGTGTGTGTGAGATTAAGTGCGCGTCAAGCGACGCGGTACTGACCGGAAGAATCTATCGGTGATCTGTGTGATTACATAAGCACGTAAAAGGTATGTGTGCCGCACCAGATGATTGTATCGTCCGCGAGTCACGTCGGGTGATTTTGATTGATATTATTTCGTTCCTCCACGTCCCGTGTCGACTTTGTTGACGAGGATGCCGTGCGCGTCGCGACTTTTCGCGAGTTCCGTTCGTGCCGCGTATCCAGCTTTCTCCGTGGATCTCCGATAACGGTGCGTTACACGAATCAGTGATCGATGCTCCGGTGCTTGGAGGCGGAGGTGTCCGGAGCATCGGCCGGCTGCGCTACTACGTGCGTCGAGTGTGCGATGTGCGGCAAATATTATTTTTCACGATCCCGCGCACAGATAGGTTGTACAAGTTTTTTCTGTGCGTTGCATGAGAAATGAAAAACATCGTTAAACAACCGTATCACAAAATGCTCTCTGCGAATGATTAAAGTTAAATTCGATTGTGAGGGATGTCATAATACTGCTTCAATTATATTTTCGAGATAAAACGATTGTTAAATCGAAACACGATAAATGTAGTAAACTTTTAGCCAAAAAAATCAACCAATCACCAGCCAATTATTCTTCTCACATTCGATTATGATCGATCAACTTTTAATACGACTTAAAGCTTATTACATATATTATTTAATCGGGATTAATCCTCCAAAGCTGACACCAAAATCTGAAAAAAATATGCTGATACTTTTTTCATACTGATACTCAATATTCATTTTTAGCGTCAAAACGGTTCAAAATTGACGCTTAATGTTCGTTAATTTTGATCACATGATCCATTTTGATGTTAAAAATGAGCGTCAACAAAAAATTATACCTGAACGATTATTGACGCTGAGTCTGTAAGACTAATTTAATTTATGTTAATTGAAAGATAGTAATTAATTTCAAGGAATCAAAATGGCATAACTAATAATATAGAAAAGAATAAATACTAAATATAAATGCTAAATATTTAATAAGAATAATCCGAATAAAAAAATAATCTGATAAAATGTAAAAATAATTTTGGGTGTATGTGCGTGTGTGTATGTGTGTGAGTGTATGTGAGTGTGTGTGAGTGTGTTATATGATTTTTATTGGCTTATTTCTTATTGCATTGTTGTCTTATTCTATTTTTGTTACTGATATGCTTTGTAACAGCAATTTTGCGTCTAACCATTTGCAAGGTACTATTGTCTATTGTATTTATGTTTATGTTAACTATTATGTTTATGTTAACTGTAGTCTATTGTATCATATTTTATATATCTATTACTCTGTTAACATGTAATCTTTTTTTATATAGCTTTGCAATAAACTGAATTAAATTAAATTAAATTAAATTAAATTAAATTTCTTGTAAATTGTTCTGTTTACATTTTTTTCGTACAATACAAATTGAAGAAAACGAAAATTATTTTTTAATGCTAATAAAAATTGATACTTTCAAAAAAATTAAGCAAAGGAGATAATTCTATTTTTCTGAGTTAAATTACCTTCGAACCATTCTGTTCATAAAAAGTGAAGAAAATTTTTGAAAACACTTAGTCTTAGTTAGTTCTTCAAATGAAATGTGACACTGGCAGAAGATCACATTGTAATTGAATTAAATTTAAAATCTAAGAAGTGATATTAGATAATTCTTCCTGTCTTTAACAAATTGCGTTACTAAGCAAAGTTGCAAACAGGTAAATATTGTTTATAAAACAAAATATTTTTACGAAACAATACTACTTTTACTCTAAGCAGATATTATTTTTATGCAAATTTTCATTTAACTAATTTTAATTAATTTTTTAATTAAAATTAATTTTTTATTATTATTATCTATAGAAATAATTAAAAATAATTCAAATTGAGTATAATTTGATATTATAAGAAATAGAAACCAACCGAGTTAATGTAACAACATAATATAGTAGAGAGCGCCTAAAGATCGGTCAAAGTTGAAAGTTTCAAATAATATAGTATTCTAAGTTCATGAATTTAATTAATCTCAAATGTGACTGTTCCGCCGAAACGTTTGGACATTAAAACACAATCAATCTGAAATGCTAATAATCGCGAGCCAAAACGTTTGGACAATCGCGGATATATATATTCCCTCTTTATTTTATTGATATTATAAATTTAACAGTGTTGAATAAAAAAAGCATAGGAAACTCCGATTTATTTTTCAATTCATCCTCCTTTCGTCAAAAAAAAATTAAATTAAATTACAAGAATAAACGATGAATTGACTTTTTTAAAATTAGCTTAAAAAAATTAATTGAAATTAATTTTTTTTTAAATTAATGCGTATCATATGAAACATTATTTAATTTGTCGAAAATTTATTGATATCTTTTAAGATAATTTTAAAAAAGTCAATCCATCATTTATTTTATAAATTAATTTATTTTGACGAATATATAGGTACATGAATAAAAATAAATCGGAGTTTCTTACACTTTTTTTATTGGACATTGTAAAATTTATATATTAAATTATACTCAATTTGAATTATAATTATTTCTATAGATTGCTCCTAACATATCGTTAAACAATTTAACTTCATTTAGTTAAATTCAACAAGAAATATATTAAATTTGACTCAAATTTATTATTTATTTAATACATACGTTATTTACTTTAAAAATAAGCAATTCAATCACAGAAATTGATTGATTTACGTTTTGATATACATGGGAATTAAAAATAACATCGAAATGTTATTTTACTTAAGAGATTGGGTTATCACATTGCTCCTTTAATATCTGATATTGAATATTTAATTGTTCGTATAAAAATAAAAGAAAAGTAGATTTGAAAAATACCCTAATCATGAAGTACATAAATTTTCTTATTTAAAGTCTAATGCCAATTTCATCACACATAAACTATCAAAACTTTCTGGCTGATTCATATTGTAAAACAGTCACGCTTTGGATATTTAAGGTAATATTCACGTTTCTTGGATATAAAATGAGAGCTTTCAATGTTCATTGCCAGTTGCACTGCTACAAATCATATTGGAACATTTCAATGGAACTCAATGAATCTACGATAAGTACTTCGATGCTATATACATTTCCCGTGGAGACTTAATGATAAATCGAATAAGAAATCAAACGGTTTTTTTAATAATCGCAAAAAATATGCTATATATGTGTGTATATATATATATATATATATATATATATATATATATATATATATATATATAAGACACCGTACAAAAATTATGTATTATGCGCATGTTACATTATTTATCGTTATTTATGTTAAATATTGTTTTAACATTTAATATAATAGATACTTTTCCTGCATAAAGCATGTTTCGATTAATAATTTTTCATATCATAATTTGAATCGATTCATAATTTTCTCATACATATTATAATTCGTGAGCTTAATTAAGTAAAATTCATTGAAATTATATATTTACAAAGTTTCTATTTTTTTAAATTAAAAATCGATAGATTCGGTCACCGCATCTTATCTTTATCTATCTTTATCTTTCTGTTATGTATCTTTCCTTTAACGATAATTTTTACTTATCATAAATTATAAATTATTACTGTTACTAACTTTTTAAATTGTTATTCAAACTTTTAATATTCTAGATTCGCTTTACGATTATCAAAAAGTTCTACATTAAAATATCAAAATGACATGTATATTCGATTCTAATGTGAACACATCAAAAATCAAAAATCAAAAGTCATTCTTTTTTATCACATATTTTTAATTTAATTACTTAATGTTAAAAATAAATTTTTCAAATAACATACAAGGAAGTTTAACAGAGCGTTGACCATAAAACAAAGGACAGACTTTTCGCATAAATTCGGATGAAGATGGTGATTTATGTTAGAAGTATGGAATCCGGTTTCGTTCCGTCTCATAATTTAGAACAACTCAAAAATGTTCTTCGAATATATCATAATAACCGTAATTTTAAAGAATCCGCATGCCGATATCGTATCGTTTTCTTGGATTCTGAAAAACAGCAGACCTCGTTTCCGGCTCTAATGTTCACCATAAATTCACGTACGTCGCCCAATTTCTCATCATTTTAGTCATTCTACGAAGATAGTCTAAGTGCTGTTACATTTATATCCTGATTTAGATTCGAGATTGCGAGTGCAATTCGAGACCGTGTACACGAATATACTTTCAAAACTCAGTAGGATTATCTGAAATTTAAACAGCGTGCAGATTTTGAGCCGCGCATCCTCCTCGTCGCAGGTTAAACAAAAGGGTCAAATTAGTTTGAATTCCCACGAGGCTACTTCCGTCCGTTATTATACTGACCGAGGCAATTCCAAATACAGTATGCAAATACCAGAACGCGTGACTTTTGAATTTAGGCATGCGTGAGGGGCACTGTATCGCATGTAATGCAAGGGTGTGCTATTAACGGTATTTGTCCTCGACAACTGGTCGATGATAGTATCGAGGAAATACCTTTGTCCAAGCCATTTAGTCAAATACTCATCAAAGGATAGTATAGAGAAATTGTCGTCGGATACTGACAGCCAATCCATCTTCCATTATCCTTTCTAGTTACCAGTTTCTCTCGCGATTCGTCATTCGGGAAAACGAAACAAAGTTACGTAACCAAGGTAGCCAAGGCGAAACTTCACACTGAATTGAAATCACGATTTAAATCTCAATTTTCCTAACAAAGACATGCGTATGACAGCCTTCCTCCGTGGGGTGAAAAGTAAAACTTAAAATCTCTTTTAGATTCTATTAATTACGTCACGCGGTAAATCCTGTTCGGAATACGAGACGGTAGCAACGTCACTAAGGGAACAAAAGAAACTGCTTGGCTGCACAGTTCTTCAGACAAGTCGACTTTCATTTACCGCTCCGATATTAGTTTGCGGAACATTAGTTGTAACGCAGTAAAAGATTGATATTGATTGCAAAAGGGATATTAATATTAATTTATTACAAAACAGGATCTTAGATCCCTTTAAGAAAATCGTTGCATATACTTTTACACTTGCTATAGAAAAATATAATGCAATACTGGAGAAAAAGTCTGTAAATTGGAATTTTGATCGAAAATTGACAAATCAAAATTTGCTAGTTCAATCTATTATAATACTAATTAAATCTATTATAATTTTAATTGAAATTGAATTCTGATTGATACGATCAGTCTTCTGATTTATCTATTTTCAACCAGAAATTTTTCTCAATGGACAAAAGTTTTGAAATAGCGTTTCGAGGATTTTGTTTATATTTATTTTTAAAGTATTTTTAGTGAATTTTTTTGTATGACTACCGAAAATATTTTGTTTGGTCATACGTACGAATCTATTGGTAAACTAACATAGACAGAAATATGGCATAAAAGTAAATACGATACAGAATTGCCCACGTAGTAAAGATATTTGGTAATAAACAATGAGACGAATTCCTTAGTTGGCGCAAATTGAAAATCCTAAATATCAATAATATTCTCTGGAAGAGCCTCTGGGTCTAATAGTTCGACATTTCGATACAATCAGATTCTAGGGAGATATCTCGCCGGGGGGGCAATACCAGAATCCAGGGAATAAGCGCGAACTTAGTTACTCTAGAACCGCGGATGAGACATGTCAAACAATTTAGCTGCGATTGCAAAGCTATGTTATAGATTCCGGTAGACAGCTCTAATCAAATTGCACGCCGGCAAAGAACGAATGCGAGGATGATGTCTCTGTTTGCAGAAAATGTTTGCGATCAAAATTGACCAAAATAGAATATGTTCTGTTACAAATTCAATAAACCAGTGCATATTTACTACATGACATTTCTTAAATTAAACCAATATTCTTATATAAAAAGTTCTTGAATGATTCCACTTCCGGCTGTAGATTTGATTTTCCCTTCCAGGAATTGATCCTTGCTATCGATCACTTCTCGAGCGTCTCGTGTAAAAAGCGTATAAGCAACTGCTCATGAAAATGCATAATCTCGAAGACACTCTCGTAACATCTAACTCAAGAAGTTTCTGGCTAAGAAGTTTTGCCGAAAAGTTTCCTTGCTTAAACTATCGATAGGCTAGCTGAACATAAAATTTTCTCACCTATAATATTCCCGCGCGTCGAATATGAAAACTAAAATGGATCTCTGATTAAACTATACGTACATACATGTTTCACGTGTCCATCAAAACTTTACCCTTGCTTAACTTTTATGGCGAACCGTGAGAAACTTCTCACGACGAATACGACAAGAACAAGAAGAAGAAGAAGGATTAAGGTAAACGAAACGATGATGACGCAATCACAGTGAAACGTGATAGAAGCCTAGAGAATAGAAGCGAATGTGGATGGATTATCGCCGTAAGTGTGTGTGTAGTGGGCTTATAGTTGAGTGTGTGCAGCGTATTTGTTATAGCATATCGTGTCAGCCAAAAATAAAAGTAGCAGAGCATGCAACTGTATTCCCTGATAGCGTTTCTATCCCTGTCGGGCGCAACGTCTGCACCGAGATCGATACATACATAGCTACGATGGAAAGGAAGGTCATGCGTTCTTTCAGGGTCCTTCAACACGGCGGGGCAACTTTTACATATACCTGACCTCTAGTTTCCGTAAACTGCTATATACTTCTATAGCTCAGTATCGACTGTAATGCTTGTTCGATCTGGTTAGAAATGCCGTATTCATTCTCATATAATCGAATATATTTTCCGTGAAATCGACAAAAAATCAATAGTATCAAAGTTTTTAAGTCATTTTTTTAAATGTAAATATTAAATTGGGTGATTAATTATTTATTTTGAATATTAATAACCAGTTTAATACTTATAGTATTAAATTTCTTTAAGGGATAAATTAGGGGCAAATTAGGATGCTATATGCCATGTGAAAAATTACAAAAAATTTGAGATATCTTATACTTTTAAAATGAAAGAAAATTTTAATAAAGTTTACACTCATGAAGGTTAAAATATTTTTTTAATTTACCATATTATACCGACATAACACAATGCTGTAGAAATATTATTTGCATATAGCAGTTTAACGGATATTAATGCAAATTAATGATCATAAAATTACAATTTTAATGCAAAGATATCTTTGTATAATTCAATCAGAATAACAATTGATTCACAAGCAGAACGTACATACACTTTATTGAGCGCTTCTAAATTTTGCTTACTGTTCAATTGGAGGTCGATTGCAAGATTAAGATCAACTTGGTTCAGTTTAGATTAGGATCAAACCATTAAACTAATAGGTAGGTCATACATTATGTAATTAACAGTATGAGCAGCTCGAAAATTTATTTTCACGATTAATATAGAAAAGTATTTCTCTCGTTCAGAAATCGATTAAATTATATTATTCAGCATTATATTATTAAATTTATTATTAATTACATTAAATTACAAATTGAATTATATTATATTACGTTAATTGTTAATTGCTATTATTATTAAATTATGTAAATCAAATTATGCTATTTTACTTTCTATATATATTTTCCCTTTTAATAAATTTAATGATATTTCATTACTACAACTTACATAGGATACATAGAGTAAATTATTTCTTCTTAAAAGAAAACTTATTTAAGGAGAGAAATGAGTTTCAAATGAATCGATATTCCAATTACATCAAACGTTTCAGTTTCCCTGAAACGCAAAACTGGTGGTTTTGTCGATTCGACTGATGCATTTACTGACAGATAATTTATGTGTAAATGTTGCGGCACCGCATTACCAAGGCGTTACCGCGAAACGTTCTCCAATAATTGCGAATCGGCTAATCGAACAGCATGACACTATAAAAGCGGTTTATCCCGCATCGTAACGCTCAACGCTTAAAGTCGAGCGAGATTTATACTTCTCCTGCCACGAAAATACAACGGATGATAAATTTAAGCCGGTACAATACCTAATCCGACAAGATGAAGAACTATTACCGGGCAGCCGGCGGGATATAAAAGCGAAAAGAAACAGATACAAATAATGTCTGAGGAAAGTTATATTGAGTGCCAATTTAAATGATAATTTTCGAGAAGCAAAATTTTTCTTCTTGTTCATGGAGATATTTCGTAGCTACTATTTCAATGATAATGCGCTTAAATGAAAGAGAAAAGAGATGTTGAATTGTCGTATTAATTGATGTCTACTACCGCATTGGACCAATGAATTTTTTAATACCAAATTGTCTTTAATTTACAAGAAAAATGACAATTTATTGAATGCATTAAATAATTCGAGATAAATACTCCATTTATGCAGTAATACTTTTCGAGGAATAGCAACAAGTTGTAGACGCTTTATAATAATCAGCAAGTTTGTTGCTCGTTTTGCGATAAGTTGCCCGTATAGTTCACGCAACACCGATACTATTACTTTCAGACTGTGTATACATCGCTCATACAGCTATTTTAGATATCTAGTTTCTGGTACATATACATTATTGTTTACGTTAGTGTCGTCCAAGATTTGATAATTTTGGGTAATGGCTTTTACACCTGCTGCCTTCTCTTATCTTATAATGATAGAAAAAGGAAGGCAATAAGCATGAATATTGTATTTTGAATTTTTGTGATATAAATATGTATAAAAAATCTCATAAAGAGATTGTATTAAAAATATATTATACAATAATTTACCATTGACATAAGTCTCAAAGATTTGTAATTCTAAGCGTGTATCAAGTTAATACTTGGAATTTTTAATTTTGGACTGTTCTGGTTTACGCCAATGATAAATTATATTAAATATATTAAATATATATATTTATTAATATATAAATTATATTAAATATACATATTTATTAATAACTTTCTTTAGTTTTCTATGGCTTTATTTTCTCTCTATATTATTACGAAAATTCAAGAAGAATATCACGAAAATAGAGCACACGCTTTATCTGTGTAACAATTAAAACCTAAAATATCACCCTTTCCGTATCATTTTCTCTTGAGAGAAAAAGTGATAAAAAGTAAATATTTTCACAATATTTACTGAACTTGCAATTGCACATCTTCGATGTTAAATGATGAGATTTTATTGCATGAGATTCCTGCGAGACTTAAAAGCGTGGAAGCTGAACAAATTCCCCAACGATTAAATCTCGATTCTTGAAGTTTTATTTCTCCAAAATAAATGTGAAGTTTTATACAGAGCTAAAACTGCAATACACACAAATAGACGAACTTTCGCAGAGAAAAGAACGTAATTACGCGTATGTTAATAAAAATCTAATGGCACGTAAAATTTCAAAAAGCGAGCTATTGTCGTGCGCGATAAAGCAAACAAAGTCCGAGAATTACAAGGATCAAGATCGTTCAATTGACCGGCTCAATTATATTTGATAATCTTCTGTTTTACCGCAGCTCGACTGTTCGCAAACATAAAAACACATCAGAGTACACGCGCTTACTTTATTCGATGCCGATCAACAGCGGGATATTGGCGTGCACAAACGTAAAATGCGCGATCGCGTGCGCACGCGAATATATACGAGCCTCCATATTACGTATGCACAGACCGCCTCGGAAAATTCGCTAAGCCAGCAACAGCCTTTCCGGCTCCGTTTTACTCGAGAAAAAGAGATATAAAACAAAAAGACATAAAGGATATGTTTCCGCGGAAGGACCTTGAGGTTTCGCGAGCAAGGAATATCCAGATGGAGAATTCATTCGCTTTACTTCTCAGAGAAGAGTGCGCGCTCTGCCTGTTATATCGAAGGATAAAAGTTCAACCTTAAAGCGGCAGCCGCCTTCGAATGGCCCCGTGGATTTCGCAGAACAATAATACGCGCTGTTCCTCGTTCCATTACGCGGTCTTCCATCATGGAGATTTTGCATTATAACATAACGGGGAGATATTAGGAACAACTGTATTCCTGGCATTGTGCAAGAATGACGATGCACGACTTATTTTTCAAGTTTCTTCCGTTGTATTGAATAAGATTTACTATATTTCGATCTTCGTTCATCCATTCTGCCATTGTATAACTTGAAGTTTATATATATATATATATATATATATATATTATTAAACAAGTCAGAATATATTTATTGAATAAGGTGAACTTTAAAGGCTAAATCCTTGGCTATGAAGCCAAAGCCGATTTAGTTTGATTTAATTAATGCAGGATCAAGAATTCCATGTGCTTTCCGGCAGATTAGAGCTTTGTAATAGACAGACGAAACTGATCCGAATAAGCGCTCTGCACTCAGAGAAAACATAGTAATAGCAAAGATGACAACTATGTATAAGTTTTACATTTAGATTTAATACACACACACACACACACACACACACACACACATTTAAATAAACTATTTTATTACATAATTACGATATATAATTTTACAAGATTTGTGAAGTTGTCACCTTTATATCATACTATATATTTCTCTCTGAGTGTATTTAATCAGTTAGAAATTATATTATAATAATATAATTTTTTATATTGTATTTTATGTTGCGAATTTTTATGTCGCATTTATCTATTATAAATAATAATAACACAACGCGGTATAAAATATTCCTTGAGCATTAGAAATAAAATAAATAACATAATTTATACAACGGATATTGTACTAATGAGAGACAGTCAACTCCAAAACATATTATTTAGATAGATGTTAAAATATCGCATCGTAACAAAAGGGGCGTTAAATTGAATTGATTAAACTATCTTAATTGATACTAATTTTAATAGCGATATTACAAACTAAAAAATTAGCCTTTTTATAACAAAAGTTGCCTTCCTGAAGATTGAGAAAAATGTAGAATTTAAAAAATTGAAGATTTTTTTGCATTCATAGAGAGTGTATGCAGGATTTTCTTGTATGACAGATCCAACGAAGTGAGAAAACGGTAGAAGGGATTCGTTGAACTTTTGTTCCCTTTTAATAATTAATGAGAAAAATCTTGCCGAGATTGCGGCAAGCGATACTCGTTTCTTCGTAATGCAAGCAACACTGTTCCGCAAACGTATTTCTCCGTAAGCTCCTCTTTAAGCTGCATCGTACTGTTTATGTGACCTCGCACGCCGACGAAAAAGCTCGGCCAAGCTCGATATCGTGTTTCTCAGGGTCTCACGAAACTTGTGCCGAGCGTACAATAAAGATGCCTTTCTCTCTTGTGGCCGCTTCCCTAGACTTTAAAACTTACCGGACCGAAGTTTTTCCAGCGTAATTAATTACGTCATTAGAACATTTTTTCATGTCACAGCCAACCGCGTAGCAAAATGCATTTTTGCTGACAACCATTATCTTTTGACGATAATGTCAAGCGGCGTGTCATCATGTGAACGAAGAATAATTATTGATAACACTTAAGTCAAATTCGATTATCAAGAATTTTTTATCATGAATTATTAATCTTAAATCTTGCACAATCTTTCTATTTTTTTCTTTTATTATATTGCACAGAACTAATGATTTGGAACTAATATAATTATTTTGAATTAGATATAACATGATAGACGCAGAAATATAAGCCTCTAAAATGTCAAGTTTCTTTTATTTTATATATGCGCTTATTAATTATTTATTTTATTATTAATTTATTTCTTTTTTAAATCAAATATTAATACTATGATTTTAATAATATGCAATTTGTAATAACATGCATATTTCAAATAGTTTTTATATAAATTGCTTGATTACTATATGTATATTCGATCATATAAAATGTCAAAGGAATAAATATAATTTATTTAAAAAATAATATTACTACAAATATATGAAATATAGTTGAAGTGTATCTAAATAGATTAAAATATAAATTACGCTGTGATATCGAAATCTACTGTACAGCGCATATGTAATATGTAATGATTATCTTGATTATCTACTACTGTGTAACTAAATTGCGCATTAACGCCATATTTCCACTTTGATTGGCAAACGACTCGTTGAATGCATAAATGAATTTTGATAATGTTCCGCTACTTTTAGAATTAAATGACACACCATATGCGAGGTGGTTTTACTTCAAATGTGCTTTATGTACGCAAAATATGTGTGTGTGTGTGTGTGTGTGTGTGTGTGTGTGTGTGTGTGTGTGTGTGTGTGTAATCCATTAGATACGTCTAAATTTATATTAATATCGATAAAATTGATAGAGAAGTCTTCAAAGTTTATTTTACCTCTCTTAAAACAAATATAATTAAATGATACAAGACTAACTTTTTTGTAAAGGGAGATGAGGTCTGGATGTAAAAAGAAGGCTGATTTATTTTATACGTACTGATATATGTTGTTTGTCCGCTATTCGCTTTTGCGCACGCAAAGAATATGAAATTAACCCCTTTTATCTAAATAGCCAGCTAAATAGTCCAGCTCGTGACCATCGCGAATCAACAAGCAACCCCAGTTGAAGTTTTATCACGCGTGCAATATGCATTCTACATAAATCATGAAACAAATGTACTATTTTTGTGCACAATATAAAATTTATTATGATTTATTATAAAAATATCAGAAGTTATTTCAAATCTTCAAGATAATATATAACTGTTATATTCAACGTCATTATCGTTTTACAAATATAGGAGAGAGAGAGAGAGAGAGAAAGAGAGAGAGAGAGAGAGATTCTTGCCAAGATATAATTGTCACTTCTAACGAGAACATACTTTAAAATGACAACTTTCACTTTTTTAATTTGAACATTCTGAGAACCAAAAAAATAATTTAATGTATAACAATAATTTAATTTAGGCTAATTTACTATGAAATTTTAAATGTGATAAATGAAATTATGATTTTATAAGATTCATCTGCAAATCTTTGCAAAAAGCTTAGCAATTTGACAATATGATCAAATAAGACCTTTATTATTCGTATTTATCTGTTTTTTATACTTTAAAAAGCTGTTCATAATATACAAGGTATATTAAAACCTGAAATATCTCTATTATTTTTTTATGATATAAACAAGTGTTTATTACAATTTTTTGAAAAGCAACTATGTTTTTTACATCAACTAATTCATGTTATTATTCTGTGCATAAAAGTACTAAGGTACAGTAATCCAAAATTGAATAACTTAGAGAGATATTTTATACTGAGATATTTTATATTTCATGTCAAAATTTGCTGGATAAAATATCTCATAAATTATTGATTTTTCGATATTTTTATTTTAGTACTTTTATATATAGAATAGAGGAATCACATTATGAAAAAACATTAATTCTATTTAAAAAAGTAACAGTCACAAAATGATCTTTATATTTTTTGGCGCTTCTATTACTTAAAAAAAAACTTTATTCCAAAATATGTTTCCCTCGAAACCATCCCACTTTTATCTGGAACATTTTTTTCATATCATCAAAAATAACGGTTATTTTAATATTAGATGATTTATATGTATATATACATAACTAATCTACCATTTTAATGAATTTTGGATATATAAAACGCAACTCGAGATGAAATACACATTTCTTCGTACAATTTATTATAATCTAAAAATTTTAAATAGCTTCTCGAAGTTAATTAAATGTATCTTGTTTGTGAAACCATAAAATACGTGGAAAATGTTTTAAATAGAAGTTATATAGCAATTTGAAATACTTGTATATTTCAATAAACAATTGCATTATTGATAAATGCCAATTTGACATGATTTCATATATAATTTAATTAGCATTATTTGAACTGGAAAGAATGATAAATCAATGGTTTTTTCCAAAATACATTTTCTAATTATATTTTATATCAATAAACATGAATTAGTGAATGGAAAAATAGGATTGGTTCAATTTTATTTGATTTGATTTTATTTAAAATAAAATTAATTAACGATTTTAATTTACGTTAATTTTATCAATACATCGATACGCATTTCGAGCACGTATGAACGTACGATGTACATTAATCATTGTACATAATGATTGTATTTGTATTTATTATACGAGATTTATTTATTTTTTTTTTGGTAATCATCACATTGGCTCGCAAATTTTTACTTGTATAATAGGAAAAAGTATGTTTCACTGTTTATAATATGAAAAGTATGTTTTACTATATTTTACTATATTTCATAATTATAACACCTATAGATATTATATCTGCGGAATTTCATGTTATGAAATTAGTTTCCAATTAATATTTCACCGCATAATTAATAGTTCAAAGCAACTGACTCGTATATCTTTGTCACAATTCCTCGCGGAAATTTCGTGTTATCAATGAATTTATGTCGAGCAGTCCATGAATCTCGGTCAGCAATCATTTATACGATGCACGCTGGTATATGACCGAATGTTCTAGCACCCAGGTCGACTTAGCACGTTTTCCGAACTGTTCAATTGCTCACGAGTTAGTTAGATTAGTTCAGGACATAGTTGGTCGGGAGCCGTCGGCACTTTAGATTGACTTGAATATTTGACAACGCAATGACGACATATGCTATTCCCTGAGCAGACCTCCGCCCGGAATACCTGCAACAGCCACGATATTACAACGCTGAACACCTCGCCCCCACGTACGTTTGAGGGGGCATCGATTACACGGGACGCTGCGGAGTTGCACGCTGACCTACCTGGGGCCTTTATAGCTCGCTTTTATACAAGTTTGTTTTACGGCATGCATAATAAATTGATGAGGCGCTGAAGAAATGCGGGCGACTGGTTAATGCTTCAGAGGATGCACACACATAACTGCGCTCGAATAAATTATCGATTTCAAGTTATAACGTGTGTCATGATAGATGAACAAGAAAATTCCCTTTACTCTCTCTAACCCTCTTCATTTCTTTCGCTCGAACTGGCTTTTTAGATTATCAACAATATGGTTTTGAAATTTTTTGATATTCGATTCTAATACATTTTATGGAAATGTTATCAAATGTGTATAAAAATTTAATAAAATATAAAGTAAAAGTACAAAAATCAGGAAAAAACGAGAGAACGGCAAATAGCAAAGCTAAAATTAATATCCGTATGTCCATAATCGAGATTTTTGTAATTGTTGTTTTATATAGATACATTTTTATCTTTTCCATAGCTACCCATTGTTATATGAAAACGTGTGGAACAGCTATTCATACCAGAGCAGTGTATTTTATCGACACTAAAGCGAAGTACCATTACACAATTTCAGCTACACGTATCGATGTTACGCTAGTATTATCCCCATAAACATTGTCATTTTTCCGTTTTGTGTCCGCACCTATTATTTATCATGACACGAAACAGGCATCCCCATATCCGTTGCATGATTTACACAACGGTCTTATCAATTATCACTTCGCTGCCGAACTAAAAAACTGTTAATATTTTTAATTAATAAACATAATAGAGATACATATATTCTTTGTGACTGTTTCTTTTTCGTAGTTATTATTATATATTACGATTTTAATCGATATTATATTTTCCATTATTTTCAGTTCAGTGATACAATAATATCGTTTGCTAAACGTAGTATTTTTATATAATTGTATTCTTGTTTCTGTTGTAATATATAGATGTTTGAGATTTTTCCTTCTGTATGAAAAATGTTTATGCATTAAAGTAATAAGATCTCGCATGACTTTTGTAATAAATTATTTCGAAAGGTTGATACGCCAGCATTTTATAATGAACGAACTTTAATGCGCGAACTGTCGCGAACTTTATGTTCAATTAGTAGGATGCGACTTGTAAAATCCATTTTTATACCTCGTACGTGCTGCTATTGGCGAACCCAGCGAAAGGTTTTTTAACCACTTTCAAATTCTTACTGCGACTAATTTAGTTTCATGCCGACGCATATTTTCACAGTCACGTTGAACACACAAAATGGTTTGCCGGTTCGTTTCCACCGTACTAGGCATCTGACACGTGAGCTATGTGCGTCTCAAATTCTATTTTAATAAAAGTTCGTTAAGCTCTGCGTGTGGTATCGCGCTGGGATTTTATATCTTTTCCGACTGATTTGCCGATATCGGCAAACAGTTGGAGCATGACCGATTTTTAGCTCGGTAAGCGGTACGCCGACGAACGTGAGATGCATTTATAAAATATGGTACTCATGGGACCGAAAAGTGAAGTAAACTCGAAAGAATACCAACAAGTTGTATGTCGAAAAATAATGGATTACTTTTTGAGTCAAAAGTACGCGGTGTAACAACATTTGCATTTACGTATTGATAAAATATGAACTGCGCAAAATCGGATTTATCCCTTTTTGCGTCTACGCGATATATTTCCTTTTTATACAGTTTAATTATGCATGAACATTAGCAAATAATTTTTACAGTTTATCATATGGATATGACTGCGTCACACTTTTCAAGAATATACAAATAGCTTTTTCATTATATCATTCGTGCTTTCCATTATATCTTTTAATAACTGTGAACTTTTAGGGATATAAAATTTGCCATATCATACAAAAAAAAATCACTTTTTTAGTGAACTATTTACGACTTGCACATACACAATTTTGGCTTATCATAAACGTTAAAACATACTTTAATATAATATCTAGAAGAAAAATTATAAAAAATATGATAAAGCAATTACATAAATATTTTAATACGCAGTCATTATTGATTACTCTTCTTTGTACATTAGTAATTATTAATTAATTTTTAATACAATCTGATTTAATAATTTATCTCCACAAAGATTAGCATCATCTGATCTTAAAAAGAATTAATCTAATTGATCCAATAAAAACTTTGATCTTTTAAAACATATACATTTCATTTTACACATATTGTATAACATAACAAATTTGGGATTTTCTCCTCGTGTACAAAATTCTATTTTTTTTATTGCAGTCTGCAAATATGTACTACATTAATTTCTCTGAAAATTTGATCAAGCTGCATGCATGCTTTTATTTATAAAATATTTTAATTGCACATATTTTGTGTACATTAATGTACATTTTTGTATGTAATATATGCTCTTTTTTTTTATATCAATATGTGTGTAATGAAATTGACAGAACGCGCAGATTTATAATCATCGATAATGAATATTTTATTTATTAAACATTGTTTAAAATATCAACTTTTGGGTCATGACATCTTCCTGTGTGCGATGAACAGCATAAAAGAATTGCCTACGGCTATCGTCGACACAAAATGTTCCAAACGAAACTAAAATTAACTGCACGGCCAAAGCGAGACCCGAAGCCCATTTCGTCCGACGGCTAACAGCGCTTTCCTAATTCCGTTCTCCGTATTTCCAGCGCCAGCGATGAAACCCAGATCACGCCGAAAATTAGTTTTTCTATTGCATCAGGGAAGAAACACTTTCCGCACACTCTCATCGAAAGAAAAAGAAAGAAGAGAAGGAAAAAGCATCGAGACTTATTCTCGACGACTTTGCGAACTCAAAATAATCATGTTTTTTTTTTAAATTTTAGTATGATTATCTGCTCAATTAAACTATCCGATATAATCCGATCAATTTTTCTTATGTCTAGATTTTTGAGAGCTTAAGATATTACAATTATGGTGATTATGTATTTGGACAATCATATTGCTATCTCGCTTAGAGTTCGTTAAACTTTAAAACGCTTTATCATGCTGAACAGCAAGTGATGATGTTAGTTCCGCTTGCATGTGAAAGGCTAATCCTTCATTACATTTCCGACGGAAAGACAGAAAATAAAGGAACATATCCATAGAAATCAAGAGACGAATTACTACAAATTGTACGACACGTACGACTTTTTAATTCACTATATTCGCGGCACCTGAGAAAAATTTGAGTGAAGTAAACTGGCTTTTTACTTTTTCGTTTGAAAAACATTTATTTTCTATAAGAGACAGTGTCACAACTGCGAGTGCAGGTCTGGTCGTAAAGGAAAGTCGAGAACAGGTTCGCCTGCTGCGAACGCGAAATACAAGTACGGACTAAATTGAATACGTCGAGTTACCGTTAAGCGCTTCACGTGCATTACGGTTTTATTCCCTCTCAATCCACGACGATGGACGGAAGAGACCATCGAGCAGTAAAGGCGGCGCGGCCACCATTGTAAGTTCGTTCGAGATCGACGAAAAGCGAAAAAAGAAAAAGAAGTGAAGGGCAATAGACAGGTTCACCTCCGTTCACCGCCAAGAATAAGGCCGTAAGATTCGCAAGCTGTGAATAATAATAAAAAAACGAAATGAGAGAAAAAGAGAGAAAGAGAGAGAGAGAAAGAAAAAGAGAGAGAGAGGGGAGGGGGAAAAGGGGGCGACGAAATCGCAGATTTAATAAAGGCCGCTAGAAAGCACGCTAAGCGAAAACCGATTTCATTATAATGTACCCCCCGTCGATTCGTTTGTGTGTGGCACAAACCAGATGCTGACTATCGTGAGATCATTTTGTCATGCTTTCTCTTATGGTTTCCTTATTGTTGTTCGTTTGGCTATTTAGCTTAATTTTATTTTTATTTATATTTTCCATATGTGAAAAAGTCCTACATCTATATTTCAATATCTTGTAGCACTAAACTACTTCTCTCGAATATACCTATGTCTTAATGAATATGAAACTAATTACAAGATACAAAAAGGAATGACATGAAATTAATTAGCTCATTTATAATGCAAGCGATTCTGCAATTCTAATACCCAATCAAATATTAATTAAATCAACGTCAATGCGTTGGTAAATTGTCTAATATTGGTATGAACTAGTATGGATACATTTGTCATTTTATACTTCATCATAATTATGTGGGTATTTTTATATTAATTTAGCAATTGCAAATGTTTATATACAATTTCTATTGTTTTTCAGCCAAATCTACATATCAAAGAATTGATACAAAAAGCACAATATATGTACATATACATTGTATTTGTAGAATTGGCCAAAAGACAATAGAAATTTTATACAAATATTTGCAATTGATTAATTAACATAAAACAATTATAATAAGATCGAATATGACAAAAGTATCAGCATTTGACATCAACTATTCATCAACGAATCGACATCAAATTTCTGGCTCGGTTACACACAAATATACACGTTTCTCTTATCTATATAGGAACACCATAATGTTAGCTATCGATGATTTAAAAGATTTTGTCATAACCGGAGGGTCTGAATTTTCTATCTCTTTCGATTTTATTCATGTTGCATCGACATGAATAAAATCTGAATGAACATGCTTTACATGTAACGTGATAATTTTATTTCATACCCTTCTCGAAACCAAGTATACATTAATATCATGTTGCATCATCTTTAATAATATCTTGAAATGATTCTTACAAATTTACAAGATAATTTTGTATAGTATATGCATCTTAAGTTTTCTCTCTTGTGAAATAAAGAGTTACAAATAGCTTTAGCATCATAGATAATTTAAAGTTAAAGATATTAAAAGTTAAAGAATTTAACGAATTAAATTTTAAAGATGAAAAAAAAGATAAAATGATGTTATTCTCTCATAATATATGTAAGTACGTCACTGTTTCTATAATCGTAGTTATTTTAAATTTTAATCCGAAAATTGGAAAGAAAGGATATTTAAAATTAAACGAAAATTGGAAAGCACAAATCTAAGTCTAATTAAATGTTTACTAGAGAAAATTAGAATTGCTTGAAAAATTTGCGGATAAAAAAGGACGTAGAATATGAAACATTTTATAAAAAACACACTAAAGATGATCAACCATGAATTTAACATTCAGCGCTAATTGTCTTAAAGCGCACAAGTCCGAATGCAACTGACTCGTAAACTTAATTTTATTGTGGACAGCTTTGGATGTACGAAGAAATTAAAATTTTTTTATAAAAGGAACATTTTTAAGAATCTGAGAAATACCAGTCGTCAGAAGATTAAAAACCACTGTTCTGAACAAAGGAGACGATGTATGCACTTATAAGATAATATTTTTCATAATTTTCTTGCTGAAGATAGCGCTGGACTGTACAGGCATGAGCACTCTAGATTTAAACGTGAACAGTACAGAACAGTACAAGACCGCGAGGATTACATACTTGTATAATGAACCATATATTAACGTAGCACACTTTTGTACTCATTCTCGACTGAGACGCAATTCTGGTGCATAAAGACCGTCAAGAAGTAAAGGTAACAAGACTAGACTACCGCTGACGCTCGGAGCGCAAAGAGCACGGTCGGACAAGACGGTAAACAAAGACGTAAATTGCGGGTCCCAACGAAGTTGGAGATATGCACTTCCATAAATGAGATTTCAGAGTGAGTCCGCGTTTCAGTCATTAAGGACTCTAAGCTACTTTGCTGATGTTAACGCGTACATACTAAGTATATTACGTTCAGCTTTGTACCTCCTAATACATTACGTTTCCATCATTGATTGTTTACAATGGTGGAAACAAATTTAGAATAATACTTAATCGTAAATTTTCGTACAAACGTGAGTGAATTTTAGACATTGTGTTTATATACACACAATCGAAATGGCACATCAATCCGCTGATGAAGTGAACGAAAATTTGATTAGTACGTATTTTATCTACCAATCGACGTCATTTCAAATGGCATCGACTGGTGAACTAGAAAATTAAGAGCGAAATGTATGATAATCACGTCACGAGATTGCATGGCGGCAATGCAAATGACGTACATATTAACATATTTTTATTATTTTAACGTAACGTGCCTGATGCCATTCAACGCAACTTGACATGTCCAATTGCAGGCCAGTGTAGCGAATATGTTAATCCGCTAATGTTAATATCTTTTTTTGGTTGGCTGGCTCGTTATTTTGCTTACTCATTTATTAAATTTTCGTAATTTTCAACGAGCGGACTCATTAAAAAGGCTATTCAATTTTAATCAACGTTTAGACATGTGTAAATTACACGTATCACGCGACAGTAATGATACACCGGCTCGTTAATTAAGTACACAGGAAATCATATTACGTCTCCCGAGATAGAATCTTGTAACCGCATTGTTAAACGCATAATCCACGCCGCGCCAAAATTTCTGCGCAGAGAACGAAAAAAAGAAGTGAAAGTCTGAAAATATATTTCCACGAGCGGTTGTTACGGCTGATCGGATTATAGGAGAGCTTTCCGCTACACGCACAGATTACGATACGTAGCCGCGTAATATTGATATGCCATGTTATCGATGGTATCGTATTCGCGTTGGGCAACCGCGTACTCGCTAAATCACCGAGTGAAACAATGCATTCGCATTCACACTGTTAAAATCAATTAGAGTGGTACGTAAGCGTCCTAACAAATTCGTCGCGCAGTTTGTACGTTTATCTTACAATTAACTTCGTAATTAACCGCGGTATTATTAGCACGGACCATTTTCCTGTAAATTCGACCAATATGGAAACAATTCTCTATTGTTGTTACAAATAAAGAACTGGAATATATCATAAAGTTGTTAATATTAAATATTAATTAAAGTTACTATGAAAGTTTTGCTTTAAATGAATTGTTTCAAACGCCAAATCTGTAAGCGAAAACATTATTTGAGGGAAAAAATTCTCCCATCAGATATTTTAATTTGCATCACTCTCTACAAAACTCCTCGGAAAACATTGTCAGACAAAATTACATACAATGTATATTATTTTACATATATTATACATATATTTGAAATAAGATATTTAAAATTTATACTATTTTAATCGTAAACAGAGTTTTAAGGCTTCTAGTGATTTTGATTACTCGTTTAATACACATAATATAGAATTTCATTTCAAAAATCGATAATTCAGAAATTCGAGACTTGAACAAAGCAAAAGTGGAAAATCAAGCACCTAATTTTACAGGTCAATATATAAACGGAAACATTGGTATTTCAAAGAATTTATACAATGACTATATATTACTTTATATTTCTGAATATTTGAAGAGGATTTGTTTAATTTTTTTTATAATAATTGTGAATAATAGAAATATGAAGCTTCTAACAATTTTGATGTTGAACGTAGTACGAAACCTTAGAATTTCAAAATTCAAAAATATTAGTAATTAAAAAAATATTCAAGACTTGAGCATAGTAAATACAGTGGACAAGCGTTCCATTTTATGTAGGTCAGTCACACTATAAACGAAAACATTATTTCAGAGAAATTGTAATAATATATTTATTTGTTTCTATTTGAAAGAAGATATTTAAATTTTTCCAATAATCATGAATAGGAATTCGAGGCTTTTAGCAACATTGATTACTCATTGAATGCACGTAATACAAAATAATAGAATTTTATATTTCAAAAATCAGTAAGTTAGAAATTCGAAACTTGAATGCAATAAATGTTGTGGATAAAGCGCTTGATTTTATAGGTCAGCCGTACGATAAGCGGAAATATCGTTATGTCAGAAAAAACATATACAATAGTTATACATTATTTTATGTTTTTATATTTTTGGAAGAGAAATTTAAAATTTTTTTCCAATAACCACGAATAATAGGAATTTGAGGCTGCTAGCAATTTTGGTTGCTCATTGAATGCACGTAATAGAATCACAGAATTTCAAAAATTTTTTTAATCGATAATACAAAAATTCAGCACTTGAGCGCAGCGGATGTAGTGGATAAAATCAAGCGCCTAATTTTATAGGCCACGCCATAATGGATAATCTCATATCCCCGACCATCACTTCTCCGCTTAATCTCCAATAAAATTCTCCTGTCAGATATATCAACAGTAATTTGCATCACCCTTGCGCAAAACTCCTCGGAAAACAGGAGGGCTTGCCGCGCGAGAAACGTGGCGCATTAATTACTTCGTTTCGTAACCCCTTTGGCTTCGCATCGCTCAAAGGCGCGCACGATACTTTGAGAAGGACAAGGAAAGAGAGAAAGTCTCAAACATAATTTACGAATCTTTCGCTCCGCAAAATGCCGAGACTTCAAGAGATTCAGGCGAGTAATGATTTACGTGGTAGACATTTTGTGGAATGGTGCGATCCATCTTGAGACGTCAAAGCCTCACATAATTGCGACACGCGCGGCTTTCCATATCGTCATTTCGCTCTTCCTGTGCTATCTGCACCTCGAGATGGGTCGGGAACGGATGCACCCGATGCACGAGAGAATATGTTACCAACGTGGGGGACATCCGTCATATCTCGTTCACCAAATGACGATAGGAAGTCTCCCCGCGTGCACACGTCCGTCCGTACATTCGCATCCATGATAATGAGCGCCGACGTAGCTTAAGTCTGATGTCACATCAATGATAATCTATTTGACGATCCGGAAAATTAATTTCCGATTTCGTTTGGCTGAACTGGACCGATCCATGCCGTATACGCGAGAACGAAAGTTATACACGCAACCAAAAGCGACTACGGTTTTGTACAAGTAACACTTGGATGAACTTTCTACAATATATTCGTGTTACGTGAATTGCTAAATTAGAACATGTAAAAATAATATGACGTCATGTGTACATTTAATGAATTCGTGAGCATCGCGATACTGAGTCTACATCGTTATTTCGCGACGGTTATATTGTCTGGGGAAAAATAGGAATATTCTGTCAGAACGGCGATAACGAAGAAACGACAGGTGCAAAAACAGAAAAAGAACAGAAAACAGAAAAAAAAAGAAAAATAGTTAGTTCAAGGAACAATTATCATCATGAATCATTAGATAGTAGAAAGCAATAATAAAATGTAATTATATTAAAATATGGCAACATTAAAATATTGCTATTAATAATAATATACTTCATTAAAATTTTTTTTTCATTTGGATTATGAATATTGTTATTTTCATGCTTTCGTTTTTTTAGGCTATATTTCCTTAAACGCTACATGCACATATTATATGGATAAATTTATAACAATGCCAATTTTATCACAGAAAATCAAACCGAAATTGACTACAATTATAATATAGCGGAGTATGCGAAACATGTACAAAGTTATCGATAGATACATAATTGAAGAGTTATTCTATCATTCGCGTGTTGAACTTTATAAAATTTGGAATTTTTGTTCCCTGGAGAAGAACATGAACACGTTACTGTACATTTTATTATTAAACACATTTTAAAATTCTCAAAGTTTTAAAATTCTCAGTAAAAACATTTTATACTTATATTAAAACCAGTTTTTGTTAAAATTTTTATGTAAAATTTTATAACATACTCGAGAGTTAATTGAATTTCTTAATGTTAAAATATCACAGTTTATAAGTAAATGAACAATTAAATAACATAAAAGTAATATGGTTTTTTAACGTAAATTTTAAGATAAATAAATAAAAGAAGAATGTTAATTTAACTGTAACGCGGTATAAATTTTACTGAAGAAATATGTACTTGTAAATTTTTGTATGCAAATATTACATTTTTTAAGCAATATTTTTCGTAATAAAATTATTTGCAGATTTAAGATTCTCATTAACATCTAATTATTAATATTTTTATAAAGATGCTTATTAACATCAAAAATTATTAAATTATTTATCAAGTAACAGTATTACTCTGGTTCTGCTCATGATAATATATTTCAAGACAGAAAAAGACTTCGATAGTTTGTAGAATTAGATGTGTATATCAATACACAGAAATATTTAAGCTCTAAGATTTGCTTTGACTGAATATAGACATTCTTTTATATAATTAAATAACATTTTTTTGGATAATTTTTACATAATGTTCGTATTACTTTCTAATATATGTATCTTGAGTTAAATTAATGCAAAAATTTTGATCGATCATTTAAGGTATGTGAAATCTCAAATTTAACAAATTTTTTAAAACTAGATAGAGTATTCATTTTTTTTTTTAAACAGGTATTTTTAATAATAATATACACAGACAATAAATATCGTAAATACAGAAATAACTACACTCTAAAAAATATCGATATAGATTTAACATCCATGCAATGTACATTATACAATGTCTATTATATAATTCTCACTGTGTTGGTATTAATATTAACATCAACATGATATGGATTTCAAATCTTTAATGTTTATATCAACAGCATTATGTATAGATTTACAATAAAATCTATAATGTTAAATTCACGTCATATTATTGTTATTAACATCAACAATGAGAATTATATAGGGACCGCTATTTTTTAGAGCATTATTATCTTGAATATTATTATTTGCCCCATTATTTAGTTAAAAATTAGAATGATATAATATATCAATTATAAGAGATAAGAAGCTGAGACACATCAGCAACATTCGAATTGAGAACTATACTGTGCCGTCTCAATTGCGCATTTCCGGCGAATTACGCGGGTAACTGGGCCTTAAATGACGCATACTCGCGCGCGTATGCACACACATATACATACAAGTCCGATTTTCAACGATCCAAGTCATGAAGCAGTGTGGCTCTAAAATTATTGATATCTCACACGCAAACATATACGCGTCGACATACAATTTCAAATTACATGTACAGTATATCTTCGATCGTTACGGAGTAGTCGACGTTATCACGTATTCTGATTAATACATTGCGAATTGGGAGGCTCAATTTTCATGCACGATGCCACGATATCTAGATTAGAATTATTTACAAACAGCCAACAACTCTGGGACTTCAGGCAAATCGGGTGTTTCGCTACGATTACGATGCAACGGTCGCGAAGGGAGAATGATGGGGATGAGGAGAAGGAAAATGTAATTGCAACGGCGAATTAATTACGCGCGACATTATCGCATTTCCAGGTTCGAGACTGCGAGGTGCAGACAGTTCGGAGTGGTAGCTTCGACGAGGAGGTTCCGCCCTCCGATGCTCGACTCCGAGTCTGTTTCCTCCTTCGTTCTCGTTTCATCGTTCTCGCGCACATTTCGCTACATATTTGATTTATCTGGAAAGTTACTGCCCCAGGGAAAAGGGCATGTACGCTAGAATTACTTCAGAAATACATGGCAATCTTTTCCCGATCGTTGCTTTGTTCGCAACACGTATTATCATTCGTTCCAGCTGCTGTTCCAGCGCTTCTTGAAACGCTGCTTTGATAATGCGCGGGTCAGTTAACTAGAAAATAAATTATAATCGATTGGATTTAAATTTACTGCAATGAACTTTCAATCTCTCACGTGTTAATCTTTTTATTGAATGCTTCGTCACTTTCCTGTCACGTAATTTTTCGCTTGTCCGCGATAAACTTGGCTGTAAATAAGACTCAAGGGTGCTTTCGAAAATTTTATGAATACTACTGACAACTGGATGTCGCGCGGTAGTTAAGTATCGGAAGAGAAACTAATAGACTTTGATCGTCATTGTGTCTTTGCATCTTTAGCAATTGTGCCGTGTTTATGTATCGTGTCTTACACTAGTAAACCGATTTGCGCTTTCTTCATTTCACGGAGAATTAGCGCTTTTTTACAACACTTCGTCGCATCTCTTTTTCAAGCGTACTTGAGCATTTTCATTTGCGACAAAGAATCAATAACGAAGCGGCATTAACAGAAGACAGAATAATAAGAAACAAATTGCATTCTTTTCTAAGAAACAAATTGCATTCTTTTCTAAGATTTGCATTTTTTTCTAAGGTTTTCGTGAACAAAATGAAATGAATTTATTCGTTCTTAATAGACTACATTATATAAAAACGTTAATTTCTTAATTTTTAGACAATTATCAAAAATCATTGGCTCTATTACTGTGCACTCTAAATTTCTTGAAGTGAAATCTCACTCCAAGAGTGAAAATACAATCTTTGAGAAAGAATTAAAAATATTTCACTTCTTGAAAAAGAATGATAATTTTCACTTTAAAATTGTTACTCTTTTTCAAGGAATAAAATATTTTCACTCTTTCAAAATGTAGTTGTAAATTTTTATTCTCTTGGAGTAAATTTCACCTCAAGAAATTTAAAGTGTAATTTATTAATACTTTTGCACATTATTATTATAAATGAACAAATGAGCCAAATAGAATGTTGACAATAATAAATAATCATATATTTTTCTTACCCAAAAATAAAAAATTAATTAAAAATTAGACGAAACATTTGATAAAATATTATATTTTGATCTCATATTTCTCAATGTCTTCAATAACACACTAATTAGAACTGTACATACAAAATTAACGTACCTAATTAAAAGTTAAAAACACTATAGATAATCACTACTATTAGGAAATTTTTAATTTATTGAGCCTCTATATATTTATTATTATTATTATTATATTTAAATCTTTTACTTGATAAATTAAAACTTACTGGACGAAGTATTTTACATACAAAATTCTTTTAAATTACCGAAACCGAGCATTTTCAGAGTGCAATTACGCTACCTTGCGTATTACAAATTTAATAGCCTATGGTGCAATTCAGTTTAATCCTAAAACCACATGACACGTCACACGCATCACATGGATGATGGCATGTATCGTGACAGATCTTCATTGTTACAGAAATATCCGACGTAGCAACAATGTGTCACTGTCCAGATTGCAGATAGACCACATAAGATAACAAAACCTACGAGAGCGTAGCAGCCTGCAACACACACGTAAACCACACGCCACGATTAGGGAGAACAAACTAATTTCCTATCTGGCGTCCAGTCCACGCAAGTAGTTGTATCTAAAGTCAGCGAGCTCTTATCGTTATATATCCCGTTGGTATTAGAATTTGCGTCATGCTAGTTCCCCGCGGTATTACAATATCTATTAAAAAATTTGATTCGCAAGCGGTACGGTTGTTTGTGTGGACGAGCCAAAAAACAAAAATAAAGATATATAAATATTTCAGTTACGCACGTGCATACACGCACAATATTAAAAAGCAGTGTTCATCCGCATACGTTTAATATGACAACGTTCTTAAATGTCGAGACAGACATAATAAATAATGTTAAAATATGAGTGTGGAATTACGTATCCCACGTTTCACGAAACAAATATAAACAAATATTTCATTGAACATAATTGTCAGTTAAAGTAAAATATATGATATTTTTAATCAAGATATTGATATTTGAAAATATCGAGGGAAATACACGAAATACACAATAAAAGATATTGGACGAATTAATGTACGATGATCAATTTTTCGGTGATTATACAGCTACGCGTAAACATGAAAATTGGGATTATTTAATGTTGTATCATTTTCCATAATGCGTCATGCAATAACAATAACACGATTTTTATGGAATTGAAACTTTTGCATATATCACTGCATGAAACTTTCAGTTTACTTGCTACCAAATGAATCGGTCGAAATAACCGAAGTAGGACAATACTGAAATACTATCGCTTCATCGTGAACTCTATTTCTTTCCTACTTAATCTCGAGTTTCTCCTTTTAGCTCAAGTCTGAAGAACTCTCATTCAATATCGGAGCCAAATGTCGGGTAACGATCTGGGAATGTCTTTCTTCTAGTCCCTGGAGCACGCTCGGAATTCTACCACACTCCACTTTCACTGTCCGAAAACTCACAAGTAATAAACTTAAGATCTATCCCAATGAATCTCTCTCACTTCCCAATCGAACCCGTCCGGGTTCCACTTCAAAAAGTCGCAAGTGGATTGATTCTACGTTAAGATTTAAAAGCGCATAAAAGTCATTACACTTATCTCTCCTCCGGAGATTTATTTCTTCTCGTTACAAATTAATTTGTAAACTGGATATAAAACTATTATGTCTTTTTGAAAAATTCAAAACCTGAAACAGTTAAGCTTCTGACATTAAGTTATATTGCTTCTAGCTAAAATTATTAATTCAAATCCAACTAATATTATTATTTCAATCTTATATTAATAATAGTATAATTATTGATGACTAATTATTACGTCGATTAATAAATATCAGATTTCAATTTGCTCCAACAAAAAGCTGAATAATGGAACTTAAGCTTAAAAGTACTATTTATGTTTTTGTGTAAATTTATAAATACAAGTTAACAAGTTGTATTAAAATAGAATTTTAATCCTTCACGCAGTTATAACTTAAAATTACTTCTTCGTTAAGCTCTCCTAGTTTTAATTATTAAAAGGTGAAATCAATTCCACCTTGTAGACAGGAGAAAATCTGAAAACTATGAATGTACTAACAATAGAAATTATATTTATCTTTTTATTTTCTTTTTAAGTCGCGTTCTTATTAATTATTTATTTATATATAATAATTTTACAATTGTATATGTACATTAGAAGATGACACATAGTTATAATATTTGATAAATCTTTTAAAAAATTAAATTTTATAGAATAATGTATTTTACTCTTTTTTATAAAGTAGTAAATTTTAAATTTGATATTAAAAATTGAATTTTTAAGCAAAACGAACAATCAAATAACGAAACGCGATAACATTCAAAGTAATTTTATTTTTAAAACTAGGTAACATATACCCATGTCTATATATGTATAAAAATATAGTCTGTGCAATTTGTGTTTTTATTATGATATTGATTGTAGCTTTACAACTTAATATATGCCTTGGGCAAGAACTGCAAGAACGGAAAAATGCAGCTATCTTTTTTATTTAAAAAAAAATCAAGTATAGTATTTACATACTTTGTTATCTATAACGTTTCCTGTAGATAAAAATTCATTTACTTTTCTATCGCATGTTTAACATGAGAGGCAAAAAAAGCTTTTAAAATTTTCATGTTTAACATATTTAATATTTTGATGATCAACAATATAAAGGGTGCTACTATACTGATATGTGAAAAGGTCGGAGCAAAAAAGGTTCATTATTTTTTAAATTATATTTTATGTGTTTTTCTACTTAAAATGGATCTTATAAAAAAAATTATGGACTTGATTCATTCTCGTTTTAGAACTTTAAATTTAGTAAAACTTTCATGTAAAACGCAATTGATTCATGGATATCACAGTTTTTTGAAGTATCTAAAAATTTAGCTAGATGATACGGATCTGAAAATAATTTTGTTGAACTGTCAAAATAATTATATGTAGAATTGTTGAGAAAATCAAAATTTTTTGCGATATCATTTATCATTTAACATTAAGTTTCTTATTTTGATGGTTCAATAAAATTATTTTCTGTATCTAGCTAAAATTTTAGATATTTCCACAAATCGTACTATATTCAAGTTATACGTACACATAGCAGAAAACGAATTAGATGCAAATCTATCTTCTATCTAGTAGATACAGTTCTTATTGAACTATATATACCTGTTAAATATAACTCTAATTTTTTTTAGTAACTTTTGATTAAATTTTTGCGCAGCAAAAACAAATTTTTTGAAAACATATCAAAGTTTAACTTGTGGCAAATATTAGCCTTTTCCATGGCGAAACTGTTTCGATATCATGTGTCCTTGTATATACAGAATATATAAACTGTGTGTCATTATTGGAACACGTGCTCCAAGTACATTAGTCTCATTTCACCGATGGACACTTCCTACCGGTCCATCCGGCAAAAGTGGTCGTGTCCGTCCATGCCACACTGCATCATCACCGCTCATGAAATACGACGCAAGTCCGTGGTCCGTGCTATCATCGCACTAAATCATTCAGACATACTGCCCAAGCGTGGAGTCTCTTTAATGTCTCTTTATATGCAAGCACCATTAAATTATTCAGATAATTATTATCTCTGTTGTGAGAAATCGCAAACAGAATGAATAATTTAATTGAATCATATAAAAATTAAGCCAAGTACAGATCTATACTGGAAATAATTGACTCGTCAAAATAATCATGTGGGGCATTTAAACATAATGATATATTGCAAAAGATTTCGATATTCCTGTACCAGCTTGATCATCCAATATAATTATCTATTTAAAATATTTACATGACAACATTATTATTTTCTGTATCTAGCTAAATTTTTATATACATAAAAGATAGCATGACACTTGGAGAAAAAGTATCATACTGATAATTTTTCGTAATAATTCCAGTGTCATTTCTCGTTGATATTAGCAGAGATTTATACTTTATAATTATATTTAAACAAAGTTCCAACTGCAATTTTTTTCAATTTTGGTTTTTTATTATAAAAAATGCAAACCTCTCTTTTATTTTTATATGGAACTGTAAAACTATGAAAAAAAATGCTGCTGGAACTATTTTTTACTTATCACTATTTTTTTTATATTAATGTCGTACTAACTTCACGAAATATCCAAAAGTGGGATCTGTGAATTTAACATGACATTCTATTTTTATTAAAATTTAATTTATAAAAAAATAATGTCTGTCTAGTAACACACACGCGCTCTCTCTCTCTCTCTCTCTCTCTCTCTCTCTCCCTCCCCTCCCGTAGTTCTACAATTCCTTATAGAAATAAAAGAGTTCTACATTTTTAACACTAAAAACCAAAATTGAAAATATAACATATTAACTTCGTAAATATAGCATACTACTTTCCCCCTAAAGTACAAGAAAAAGATCAATATTTTTAATACACTTTAAATACTTTAGCAATACTATACTCTTCCAATGCATGTAATATAAAAAATTACAACCGTGACTTCTATCACATGAAACAGCACGCGATTTCGAAAAATAATTCCTGGCATGCGAAAATGTCTCCTTGTCTCATTAATCGCAAGATATAATCCTCGGTTCATCTGGAGCACTTCCAAATTATCGAGCGTGGCATCTTTACTTCATAAACCAGTCAACATCGCGTTATGATAATAGCGTTATGAATAATATATGCACTGGGTAGGCGTAGTAAGAGCATATTTGTCATCGCGTGTATGTACCTAGCAATAGGGGTTCTCGAGCCGGATATTGGTTATCAAGGGCAGCTATGATCATATGGGAGTTCTCGCCGATTGCTATTTCAGCGTGCTGCAGTATGCTTTTCTTTGCACAAACATGCACAACGTGTGTATTTTGAATATAAATTTCGCACTATATCGTGATTCTTATATTGTAACAAGATACGCGAGAACAAATTATTTTTTATTTATGACAAAATTTATAAATATAACACGTTACGATTTTATTCAATGTTGAAGGATTCCACAAAAGTAATGGAATATAAAATAAATTGAGAAGGAAAAGAAGTTCCTTCCAGACGAAAGAGATTACGTTTGATTTCTGTTAGTATGTAAATAACAACTATAATATGAAATTACATAAATACGTCGACAAAATATTTCGCAAAAAGCGAAATCTGCATCCTTTAAGATCCAGATAGTTCGCTTTGCTGCAGGGTATTTGAATGTCAATCGATTGATTTGAGTTTCGTCTTCGAATATATGAAGCCCGAGATGAAATATCCTGCGAAATATCCGTAGAAAGGCAAGACAAAGCTTGTGCTGCATCAGTCGATGTAGAGCACAGATGTCGGTGACGTACGACTGCATCGATTGGCACTTCACCGACTGCTGCACGGAGAGCTAAGAAGCTTTTGCTTGAACTATCGATGCAACGTACCGTATAAATGTCCTAACGATCTCTTTGTTTCCGAACACATAACGAGAAATCCACGGAGCCACTGATGTTTGATCCAAAGCTTGCAA
>Ga0157364_1000161_pt1 | contig 33933 bp, 10 predicted proteins | sample AttsexASBM2_FD_111476 | JGI IMG/M metagenome (GOLD analysis project Ga0157364, IMG submission 111476) | Fungus gardens microbial communities from leaf cutter ant in Ribeirão Preto, State of São Paulo, Brazil - Atta sexdens ASBM2 | ecosystem: Host-associated > Fungi > Mycelium > Unclassified ...
AACAATTACAAATGTACAATTTCAGTGCAGAATAATCGGTGCATTGCTTTAATCTATCATATTTTGGCAGTAGACTTCCAATTCTACTTGACACAAATTATTTACAATATATAATCATACTTCCTTTATTTTTTATTACTTTTTATATGAATATATCAGATATTTTTTACTATTAAAAAATTAGAGGTTATAATTTAATAGAGAAAATAAGAGTTATAAATAAAAGATGTTATCTTCAGTTTTTTAAAATTAATTTTGTATATGTATAAAATAATATATTTTTAATATTTTTTATTATTAAATTAAAATAAATTAAATTATGTTAGAGTTTCCGCAGTTGTTAGTGCGTAAATTATACATTTGTAAGATGATAAGATTCACAATTTTCGCACAATTAGAATGTACTTACCAGATGAAGTTAACTGCATACGTTTCAACTCTGGATTTGTGAATCCTCTTAGTGCGATAATTGATGAGGTCGAGTAGATACAAAGTAGTTTGTACTCGACCTCACCAATTATCGTGCTGAAGAGGACTCACATAAATCCAAAGTCGAAATGTCTGCAGTTAACTTCATTTAGTAAGTACATCTCCAATTGTTTGCGAATTATATCTTATCGCTATATGAATATGTAATTTACGCATTAACGACATAAACATTTTATCTGTATTGGATTTATTATTACTTATAATATTGCTTATTCTATTCCTAAAATATTGATAAAAATTGTAGTATGCTTAGCTAATAAACATATGAATATATCTCACACATGAAGAAGACAAAGAAAGAAGACTTTACAAGAAGAATTTAAGAAAAATGTTTTTAATATAAGTGAAAAATGTTTTTTCTCTGTAGCACAACATTCTGATATCAAAAATATGTGTTAATTTATTAAACGAATATTACTAACAAATACGATTAGTAAACTAATATTCTTATCTTTTATACTTGCACTATTATCATTTTTATATCTTATAGATTTTTATCACGTTTATTTTGCTCAACAGTTCGACAAACGGACTATCTCTTGCTGCCCGCAGTGATCGCTTGAGAAAGAGATAGCCCTCTTTACAAAAAATTGAAGTATAGTCTCGTAAGTCTCGTACTTTTGAACGAAGTGTGGAAGCGGTTTTAAAACTCTCCATGTGGATCGTTTTAATCGATCTTGATCTAAAACTTTATCATATCTAAGCCAGTTTCTCGACGACGTGTGTCTTCGTCGTCTGAACTTAAGCTGGATTTTCTGACTCTCCTTACCTCTAGAATTTTTCCAATCTTCTCGCGAGATTAAATGTTCTTCCACGCAGAACATGATTCACCTTGCGTCCTTATGTGCGACACATCTGGAACTGAGAAGCGGATTAAGACCATTCGCACAGATAAATCCGAGAGATATCGAACGGCGGCGAATAAATACGCCAAATAGGTAATTTAAAAATGAAGAACATCGATTGGTAGAACGAATAAAAGAGAAAGAGGGGGAGGGAGGGTTACTGTGTTTGCACACCATTCGGCGTTCGATTAAAGTAGAAATCCTGCAGTTTTCTGGGGGCAAACTGGCGAGTGACGGCTATGATTGGCCACCCCGAAGCGGAATTCCCGCGGAACGCTCTTTAATTTCCGGGGACAATGCCGAGCGGAAGGATCGCGCAATGCTGCTGTGACGAACGTCTCTAATAAAAAGATATTTATGTGCGTTGAAAGTTCGGACCGCCCACGGCGTGACCGGGATGAAACTCGTGTGGCGCGTTTGCATCGTCTCGCGAGCGGGTAAGATAAGAGCAAGCCAGCGAATGTGCGAACGAGTCTATTTAGTTTTTGAAACTTGTACTCATTACCGGGAGGCATGACCTATATTATTATTGGTCTCTGCGCAACGACCGTAGACACAGAGATTTAATGTGTGAAAATGGTGGAAGTATAATTGACTTCTTCTACTGTCAGTAATAGATTGTTACAGCAAAATCTCTGTACATTGTGAGTGATTAGCTTGACTGATAATATCACAACTTTATTATTTTATAATGAGTCGAATTACAATTTTCTGAAGTTAAAATGTTTTTTAATTGTCAATTCGTATGATCAGTGGCAATCAATTTAATATATATATATATATATATATATATAATCAATTTAATAAAATTAATATTATTGCGTTTTTTGTTATAAAATAATATTTAATTAATATATGATATGTTATTATAATTATATTATTTATACATATAATTTATGTTTATTGTATATCGAGATATTTTCTCGATAAATATTAATTTTTATAATATCTTTTTTTACTGATTTACACTTGAGATTTATTGTATTCAATTTATCGTAAAATTAAAATTTTATCTAAGAATTTCAATGTTTTAAATACTTATTGTATTTTTGTTTTTGAATTTTTTTTCCAGTCGTAAATAATAATTCTTATTATCTTATTTAATTAATTTTATTTACTCAGTTATAATCAATCATCGTTAAATTGAAAATTTTATTACTTGTATTGTACATACACCTGTATTATACATATTTATTTTTCTTTCTTGTTTTATTCTAAAAAATTACAAACATACTGATGACATACATATAAACACATAAAAATAACATATAGCAGACATGATTTTGATCTAAATACATAAAATATTAAAATTAGAGACAGTTCTATTTATTTTCTTTTATTTTTGTGAAACTATCTAACTTTTGTCGAAAATATCGGGTTACAGTAAACACGAAAATACATTGTTAACCGGAAATTACTGTCGAATTTCTAGTGTCCGTTTCTCTACCAAGGCTACAGAGTAGCTAATTGCTAGAATAAAATGCATTTATTTTGTTGGCGTTGAAGTGAGTGTTCACGCAGATGCTTGGCGTCGCATCGACGCCGATAATACACCGGATGTGAGAATGCCATTCGCTGATTTCCCGAAGGACTATCTTTCGCTCTATAATTAACCGCCAACTATAACGCGCTCGGTCGTCTCAAGAGAGAAAGCACGAAAGAAGTCAAGCACGGAGTGGATGTTCCTAGATTAGAAAGTTCGTGCGTCGAATAACTTTTAAAAGTATTGTGTTGTATTGGAAATATTACGTCTACCTAGCTGCCCCCTCCCTACTTAATCAAATCTTTTAATGAATAATTTATATAATGAATAATTTATATATTGCGCTATTTATGCCCTCTCAAAAAAAATGTCCGCAAAAAAAATGTTTGCGCTCATTTCGTTTAGTTAAAAAAAAATTTTGTGTGGGGTAAACTGTCAGTTAGCCGCCCATATGTGTTAATAATAACGCATGAATCCTATGTATTTGATTTTCTAAATCGGTTGTTACACGTTCGGAGGGAGAGGAGGGAAGGGTTAATTGACAATCTACTCAGCCTCCCCCATAAAAAAATTTTTTTTAGCTAAATAAAATAAGCGAAAAAATTGGTTTTGTTGATTTTGAGAATGCATAAATAGCGCATTATTATATAATTATATAATTTATTTATTATATTATATAATTATTATATAATTTATTTATTATAAGATTTGGTTACGTGAGGGTAGGGGGAGAAGGGGGCAGCTAGGTAGACATGAAAATTCATTAATAAGGAACATTACATTTGATTTAAATCATTATTTTTTTAATGAATGGCTTAATAATTTTTTAAATAATTAGTTTTGTATTGAAAATATTTCTCATAGTATATTATATTTTGGCACAAAAGTTTGTGCACTAATATTCAATCAAATCAAATAATAAAATTTAATGAAATTTAATACGGCGTATAAAGTACAGTTGGATATTTTAAGTGAAGAATAATAAAATGTAATTGTTTCTTAATATAATTAATAAAAAAATCAAAACCCACGTTGACTTGCAATGTTACTTTCTAGCAAATTACATATACATATAATAATATTCCGAAATTTAATAAACTTCCCTGATGTCTCTTCGCTTTTCACCGGGATGATTATCATTCGCAATCGGCGAATCTATATCATTTTTCGTATCAATATATCTGGAAGCTTATTGCACTCTTTTCTTTCAATAGTATTCTCATCTGCGATTTTATTCGTCGAGCGGGAATTTACTCGATCTGTCCGGACGTATCTTCTGAATGACAAAAAAAGGGGAGAAAAAAGAGAAACGTAAAAACGAAACTGGTGAGAGGTCTTTCCAACAGGAAAGTTTTTCCGCCATTGCTCGTGCGGAAATTGGCGTTACCGTGGCCAACTTCGTTCTTCTGCGTACGGCGGATGGATAGAAAAAGAGGAGACTGCAGAGAAGAGTACGAGTACGACATCATTGGCGAAACGACATCAAGTTTTGTCATAACTGTACAATATTATATTTTTTATGCACTTCGGTAAGTGAAAGGACTGCGACTGAATCTGTGATCGAACTTGTCAGGTTTACTCGCCTGTAGCTATAAGAAATAAAATTCATCAGCGCCAAAAAGATTTCGTATTTTTATTTTATATATAACAATTTTCACTGAAGGTCATGTTCTGAAGTACACAGATATCTAAGATATCTGTTTTTCTACTTGTCGAACGATTTAATAATTAAGGTACCGGATCTGGCCTAGTACTCAATATGTTCTCACTGTTTATAGGTAATTACAGTATGAATTTAATAGATACAAAAGCTTTTTTATACAAAGCAAAGAAAAATAGGGGGAATAATAAAAATTTATTTAATAACTAAAAACCTTTGTATACAACAATCTTTGTATACAAAACGAAGGAAAATAGGAAGTATGCGTCAGATTTTAGTTTCAATGGAGAATTTCTTTGCCGATAAGAGTGCTTAAGAGTTTGTACAGGGTAATGCCATCTCCAAATAATTTATTGTGCACGAAATAGCGGCAGCGTCGTGGCTCTCGCTTTCGTCATCTTTTATGCAGCGCGCTTGAGAAAGCATCTTTATCGCCAATATGAAACTCCCCCGCTACCACTTCGCGTATATAAAAAAGCTTCTTTATCGAAGAATCGCTTAGATCTACCTAGGAGCTGTGATATATCGAACCTCTCGATGTGTTTATCTTTCTTGCTCGTCTGCTAACATCCTTTTATACATCCTTTCACAGCAGCTAACCTTTCGTGTCATATTTTTCTTTGCAATTCCCACGATTTTTGATTTTCTGATGCTCGATACGGAAGAATTACTTTGCTCGTTCTGAGGAAAAAAATTATGGTTTTCCTTTTTGTCTTCTTGTACCTTTATCTTATTTATGCATCCACGGTAATACAGCTGTATCATTTTATTGTTTTCTTTGCGAGAACGATCCTCTTTGTGAAAACAAATTCTCCAACGAATATTAATCTGTTATAAGAAAAGTGAATATTTTATCTTTTGTATTCTATTAATTTATACATGAAGAATTTCAATTTTAATGCATGGATTTACATGTATAAGAATCTTATTTTATTAAAATTTACAGAACAAAGATATTATAATCACCTTTTTAATTTTATTAATTTATTTTTAATTTTATTAATTATTAAATAATTATTAATCATTATTAATTATTATTTGTTTGTAAAAAGCAAAACTGTCAATATGTATGAAGTTTTAGTATTTCTAGATTGAACTTTAATTAATCCTCAGCGTACAGCAAATCTTCCGATGGATTCCGATGGATTTTACTTATAAAGATAAACTAATATTTACTTTAGAAATTAATATTAACACAAATTTTTACTTGTGAAATTGAATAAACTTGATATGTAAATTTGCGATATTTTTATATGCTTGTAATAATATATGTTGGATTAATTTATTAAAATAGTATTTTTGATAGACTTTTTGCGGTTTTTATTATTAAACAATTTAGAAATTAAAATTTTACAAATAAAATTCGTGAAAACTTCGTAAAGTTTTTTCTATTTGAAGATAAAGAGGTGTATTTATTTCACTTATATTTCTAAAAATCTAATAATATACGTTTATAAGATAAGAATTTAATAATGAAGATTGTTTTTGTAAAAAAAAAAATACTAATATTACTCGTGCCAATTTCTTGTGTTTCTGGCTTTCTCGAAGGTAATTATGGAACGCATCAAACAAACTTATTGTTATTGAATAGTACGACATCGATATGAAAAGCATTTTACAAAATGATTTATTATAATGCTTAGGACACAATGACCTAAGTATGAAAAATATAGAACTTTCCATGAAATAATCACCACCGCCGGTTGGTGACGGTTGTAACATGGGACAATTAATCTCTTGCAATGGTTCCTGTTCTAATAGAGAACACCTTTCACATCAATATCACAAAATTGTATATTGCTTGGACCGACATATAATCTCTCTCTTTCTCTTTCATTTTTTGGATGATGATAATCCGAAAAAATAAATATCATATCATTATCTGTCCACAATCTCAATCGAGATTTTTAGAGACTTACATATCGCGACGAAATAATGAACTTCAGTAATATCGAGTTGATCATAGCGAATAAAATTCTCTTTGATCACGGGCATTTCCAGTGAAATTGTTTCAAATTCGTTTAGTTTCGGAAGAATTCCGCGCTAAAAACAGCAACGGATAGATACTTTTGCGAGCATCATGGTATACATTCTCCTCTTTTAGTTTTCATGTAGACTATGTGTCACGTGTGCAAAATAAAAGACTGATTCAAGCGGGAGGTGAGCGAGTTACGGATCCGTGTAGATCGGTCACCGGACCGTGCCGCGAGATTTATCCCGATCCGATAATTTATACAGTGTAAAGGAAGCGTGGCCGAGGGCCGTGGAAAAATGCCAATTGTGATAATTCAAACGTTCGGACTACGCGAGCGACGGGAAAGAAAAAAATTCACATTCGCAAGAAAAAAAGTATGGGAAAAACACGAGAGCAACTATTCGTTAAAAGTGATGATTTGTTTTTTTAAGTCAAATATTTTCATGCGAATGTTCACACATTGACTCTAATATGTATGTTTCACAATTGATAGTTTGATATTTATGAAACGTAAATATTTATAAGTTATAATTGACACTTTATTCTATAATTTAGTTAGACGTATTCATGATTCAGTTGAATAAAATAACAACTATTTTTATATGATAAAATATGACAAATTACATAAGCACACGCACAGATAACATGCACAGATTCAAAAGCGCGTACAAAATATAGCTTACTATTTGATTACAATTAGCATCAATAATAGAAGTTGATTGGATTTTTTATTTTATAGTCTGTAGAAAACAAAGTTTCAATTTGTGCGGGTTGTGATAATGCGCTCTGGAAAGTGAACACATTTTAAGAGAACCGCAGAGTTGAGCCGTGCAAAGTGGATAAGAGTAATGGCATTGAGATTCAAATTAATGCCACGCTTAATGACGCTTATAGGATTTCACGGCCGTGAAAAGGACGAAAACGCAAAGGGAAAGCTCTTGTAATGAACCATAGGAAGGAGTATCAGAAAGAACGAGAATAAGATCAACGACATTCACGGTATTCGACTCGATCGATTTTACGTCGTATTATTGTCAGGTGTCTTGAAATCTTTTCATAGCACAGACTCGATACTGACGCGACTTTATATCATATTGGGAACGATATGAATATTTAATTAGTTGAATTGTTGTGAGAGATGTCAGTGCTCAATTATTACATGCATTAAATAATACACTATATACGAAGTTCAGCAAATGTAATTTTTGAAATAAAATTGATGCAATTCTCGTCGAATTTTAGTTCTAAACAACATATTTACAGAAAATGGATATAAATATTAAAAATACATATATTATTTACGGATTTAGTGGTAACAATTTTATCTAGCAACGATTCTGTAAAATTCATTTCATCATGTTTTAAAGGTTAAAAAATATAAACGAAGATTTATATTCCTATCGAATATATTATGTAAAACAATATTAATAAAATCGATTATCAGGCTAAAAAGTTTTAGATAAGGAAAGTGATAAAAAAAAGATTTTAAGTTTTTATGAAAAATAAATCTAAAATATACCTACACAAATCTTGAACATCACACATACATTATCATACACAAGCGCCATTTTTAATTCATTGTTATTATCTAGCATGCAGTATACAATTTTTTTGAAAACATAATGTAATATAATATTATAAAATTTTTTACAAAATATGCATAATGTAATCCTCTATATGATAATTATGAGCATTCTATGTACGCGGCGATACATCCTGTGTTGAAAAAGATATATCCAGAAGAAAAACAGTTTTATTATCCACCAAGAAAAAAATTGCATCAGTTTCATGGAATGATAGCTGTACAAAGAAAGGAATTTAATGAAATGCCGCTGTTCGTTACTCTCACCGTATACTTATTCCTATGTAAAGTTCGCGGTCGGAGAAAAATGTATGCCGTTTCCTTGGAACGATGAACGGAGATGCGGAAGGAGGGACAATTGTGGAAAAATGTAAGGTTCTCGTTTGACGCAATTTTCGACGCTACCGGTGTACTAGTGAGGAGCACCTCGATTCTTTTCTTGGAGATGACAGTAAAGAAGCTGTCTCTGTAAGATGTTAGGAGACTAGAGTCATAATATAGCACGACATGTTGCATCTCCACAAGTATAAATAACCGACATTCGGTATTAAAATAAATATTTACGCTAAGAGAGATTCAAAATATATGTGTTTCGTTATTTTTTCTCTTTTACATAAAGCATATTAGGAATAATAAAGGTGAAAGCTTTGTAAAGTAACATATACCTTAGTATATTCTTTATAAAGTACGTAACAAATTTTGTTACGTACTTTGAAGTGTTTAGACAAATTGACTGAATTGATAAATATTTTAATATTAAACTTAATTTATTAAGTTTAATATTAAGTTTAAATAAGGCTTGAATAAATATATATGCAACAAAATGAAAATTAAAATGCGAAAAACTAAATATTAGTAAAGTTTTAACTTTTTATACTGGGATATAGATATGGGTGTTTATAAGCGAGAAGATTATTCTACTTATTACCGGTAATTAATATTTTACTATCGCATACAGTACTTATTATAATTAATGCGATAGGATTAAGAGAGTAAATAATTTTGCATTTATCTAATCCTAAGTTTTAGTAGTAGTTCTGGTTCGCAAAATATCCAATTAGCGATTTAATTCACACTATTCTATGAAACTTTTAAATTTCTGGGGTGGATGGTTTCGGTTGAATTAGTTATCAAGCCATTGTTGGCCTGTATTTAACTATTACTTTCGCGGTAACGAACCGAAACGCTATCGTTAAACCCAAGCGAGTCGTACTCACAGTGCTTTTGCAGCTCTATGAATGACTTTGCAGTTGCAACGCCGATATGGTGCTCGGTTGGAGATACAGAAAATTTCAATTTAATTCTACGTTGCGTCTCAAATGGATACTATCGGTAATTTTACAGAACAGATGGTTTTATGATAATCGTTCGATATGCGAATTAAAAATACAAAAAGTATTAATTCAATATTCCTAATATAGAAATGATTTTACAGTAAGCAAAATTTCTGTTTCTTCTATTGAATTATTATCGACAGCTGTAGAATTATCAAAATTATTTTTATCCGTTATCATTTTATCATATGCATGTGTGTGCATTTAATTATTTTCTTCTTATGTATTTATAAAAAAGTTATAAAACGGAATATATTTATTAACAATAAATAATATTTATTAATAAATATATTTTTCTGTAATATTTAATAATACAAAAATTAAATTAGTTCTTTTAAATTTATATATATATATATATATTATGACGTTGCTTGATAATTTTATAAAGCACAACTAACATTTTCTAAACGATTTGAGAATGTTTCATATTTTTTATGCAAAGACAATCAAACAAATAAATATTAAAAATCTATTATTAGGTATCATGTTTCAGATTTTGCGCTTCATAGAAATTTTAATAGGAATCAGAAATACGTTGGTGATGCAATCGTTTCGCTTTATTAACGCCTATTCAACGCGTATAATTTTGCGATTTGCACCGCACGAAAGGTGTGCGGCGGTAATTATCGCGTGCTGCACGCGATCGTGTGTATCCTACGTGTCACGATACTATCGCTTAAGTGCCTAGAACGTTTCTCACATATGACATAATTGATATGCTGAATATTGAAACAGCCACAACAATCTCGAGAGAGAGAAAGAGAGATCTTATTTCGTCATATTAATTAGATCCTCTTTAATTCTCTTCTCTCTACGCGTATTAATTTTGGGCGCGTAATATCTATCTTCTTATTTGGAAATGATATTGAAGGTCCTATTTTTTCTTTATCTAATTTTAATTACAGATTTTAAATTTAAAGTCAATACTTTCTTAATGTAAAAGTAAGTAGTTTCTTCCTGTTTATCTTTTTGAAACTCAATTTCAACCCAATAACAATTTTCAATAAATATATATAGAATATCTATATAATTAAATTTCTCGTCACATTGTTGTAAACATAATATTAACTTTAAATTAAATTCAAAAAGTATTTGTATGATATTATATAATAATAAAACATTTTTTAATTTCAATACTATTGTTTAATGAAAGTTATAATAATTTAATTTTATGTGCATAGAATAAACAACAGAAAAATTTAATTTGTAAATTAGTTTTCTAAAAAATTTAATACGTTACAAAAAGTTATAAGATTGGAATTTTATAAAATACATCCTATGAGTTGAATTGTTGTTAATAATTTCAAAATTGTACAATTAAAGTGATTTTTATTGCAATTAAGATAATATCTTCACTCACATTAATTTAAGCGAAACACAAATAAACACATACAATATGAAAAATATATAATTAATGCGTTAACAAAAACGATAATAAATGATGTTAATAACAATGGTGACAAGCACAAAATGTATGATTTTGATATGTATTTAAAAATTACGGATATCAATACTAATATTATTAGAAATTATTGCAGCTATTTTCAACCATTATTACTTGTTATGTGTGCAATAAATTATTTCAGTAACATTTATTTATTACTTAGAAACGGAATTGCAGCAGCTGACGCTGCCATTGTTCGAATCCGATTGCATTGAAATTATAATTATAATGTGCCGCCGTTCGCACAAATTAAGAATGATTTGTAACATCTGACGATCAATTGTACACGATACATGTAGTATTAATAATAACTTTATCCAGAATTTCATTAATTTATTTATTATATTGAGTGCGTATCACTTGATATCTTCTCTGTTATTTCAACTCGTATTGTAGTATAAATATAAAAGCTATTTTATATAATGATAACACATTATATATGTTGTATATTTTAATTTTTTTTAAGGAGAATTTGATTAAATATGTTTTTTTTTATATTTTTCTAGTTTAACATGAAACGTAATTTATTGGAAAAATTATTATTATAAGAATACATTGAAATTTATATCAAAGTGATATAAAAGAGTGTAATCTGATTTTTGAATGTATTTGAAATATATAATAGAATGTAAATACATGTTTTTGTTCTTGTTACATCGTAGATATTTCAAAATTTTATGCCTACATAATGCATTTTGAGTATGTAATCCTCCAAGTGTCAAGTGCTGCTTGTGAGAACCATTTTGTTGGCAGAAGAAAATTCCGCGAAAATTTAACTTTTTGCAACGTTTATGCAAACAAGGGAAAATGGAAGTTTACACAGCAGATAGATTCGTCTTTTTTGACCACTAGTCCTTAACGCGTTGTGGAAATCGTTCAAAGAACTATCATTTCAATTTACATTTATCTGACGAAATTTTTTGAGATACGGATTTGATAAAAAATAAAACATAAAAAAGATAAAGAAATAGAAAGCAGAGATGCGAGTTCCCTTTCAATTTTGTAAATGTTTTTGTGGTTTGTTTGCTCATCTTGCAAAATTGTCGATTGTTTCTGCGATCGATTCCATGTATTCCGTCGAATAGAGAGACATGACGTAGTGTTACTGCTAACGGTTCCGAAAAACGTCGAAAAACAGGCACCTGGTTGAACGAAGCTAGAAAAATGCTCGTCAAAACTGAAATTTCTGCAGTTTTTTCAGGCGTGAACTGTGGAACGTCATAAAATATTTCGACCCTGGATTGCACAATTCAGCTATTCACCTGTACTGTCGAACATAGCTGAAATTTTCAGTTCTTCTATTCAACAAATAGCATTTTAACGCTTCATATTTTACGAACTATAGTAATAGCAATGATAGCCTCTGGAAAGTCGCATAGATTGCACATTCAATATCACATATACGAGATCGAAATTAATAATAAATTAATAAATTGGAAAATGCGTGCCAATAAATACATTTTCATAATAAATACTTTTAAATTAGTTAATTATTTTAGTTAATTATAGTAATACAAATTTGATATTTGTGATGAAACATTATCATAAATGCTTTTTTAAGAGCATCGTCGGAAAATCTCTTTGCTATTGATATAACAAATATCTTTTATTGTAATATTATTCATTCATTTATTAAAATCTATACATAATTATAGATTTCAAGATAACAAAATAGTTTATTATTTCAATTTAAGATAGCAAAATAATTTACATACATTTTGATACTCTGCATGCTGAATTATTTTTTTTACACAATTTCATACACACATAAATTATTCCTGAAATATTATTGTAATAACTTGATATCTGAAAAAGAATATGGATTTATGCGCGCAGACTCTAATTTTCTGTACAAACTTTTCCTTTATTATATAAACTTTCATTATATTTACCGTGTACACATAGAATTGATCATAAAATTGATCTGATTTCGTGATTCACCATTTTTTTCTGCGCATAAGTACATAGATGTTTCACTGTTGATTCGTCGGCGTGGAAGATGCAGCAATTAAGAGTGAGGCAAAAAGGGAATCAGATAGCGCGTTAAATTAAGCGCTTAATTCCGTTTTTTCAAGACCTTCACCGCAATGGTAGCGTGAATAAAAACGCCGACATAGAGAGCGCATGCATGTGGATAGCATACCTTTCTTCCTATCTTGTCTTTTTTCGCTCAGAACCGACCTTCGCTATTAAGGACAGTTGCGGCGCTAGTACAGGAATGCAGATGAGGTACACCGCGGCAAAAGAGATAAAATAAAAATGTAGTAATGAGAAAGAAAGAGAAAGAGAGGGAAAGAGAGAGAAATTGAAATCGCACACGTGAGGTATCTTTAAAAAATATTTTTCTCAAAGACATTATCAAAGGAAAAATATGCATGTTATGCACAACTTCATTCCTTTATAGTTAGCAGTTCACTGAAAGATTCTTGTAAATGTCCAAGTAACAATATATCTAATAGTTGATGTGTTCCAGATTTTTTGTTTTTCGCTTGTTTTTATTTCTATTTTCCAAAAACATGCATGTATACTAAATAATAGAATCTTCAGGTTAATTTAATTTAAATTAATTTTAATATAATTCTTATTTTGACATTTATAAATTAATTATTAAAAATAATACATTCCATGCCGGATCAACTTTATGTAATTTATTTACCACACTGTGTGGATCAAAAAATTACAAAAAATATTATTATAAAGAAAAATATTGACCTATACGAAATATAATGAACAAAGCAAAAATATTTTTTATTGAATATTTATGTAATAAAACTGATATTTGATAAAATTATTTTGTAAACTTGACATGCTATGTATACATTTATTAATTATTTACTTAATAAATTTTATAAAAATTTTATAAAATTTAATTAGTAACATATGTCGATGTTTTATGGTGGAGCAGGATAAACATAGAGAAAATTTGTTAGGACAGTCACTATAAAATGTTACTTTTACCGCATAATTTCTAGTTTTGGTTGTGTCTTGTTACATTTTTTTTATTATTTTTATATGAAGAATTTTTATATGAAATTCATAATTATATAATTATAGATAATATTCGATATCGCAAATAGAGAAATATATTGTAGTGTCATATGGATTTTTGGTATTATATTGCATTATAATATCATAATTACGTATTTACACAAGATATCAACAATTATTTTACGATATTATATGTTACTCTTTATAATCAAAATATCTTCTATTCTGAATGGAAATTCGGTAACTTATTCGATACGAAACGTATTAGTATAAAAAAGTATCTCTGTGTGTGTGTGTGTGTGTGTGTGTGTGTGTGTGTGTGTATGTGTGTGTGTGTGTGTATTAAAAAAGAATTCATAGAATTGAATTATGATATGTAATAGGAAGTATTACTTTATGCAACCACAAAGCCTTAAAGTTATAACTATAAAAATTCAGTGCGAAAGTCTTGATATCATCGCTCATGCATCACTTAATAGATCGTAACTACAGCCGTACGATGTCAGTTTTGCTAGGCTTGGGGAGACAACTGTTGTGACGATATTTTTCTCTATCAGTATCACAAACGTAAAAACTACCTATAGATCTATACGATTGGAGCCAACTATGAACAAACCTTTCATAAATACACACTGTGCCACAATATTTGAGCAAGGAATTTATTGCTTTTGGCAGAAGCTCTATAAACTGTGTTGAACGCACGTGTCAATGTTAACAATAAAGAAAAGAATTGTTTCTGGAGTTTGATATTGCATATATGACCATTCGAATAAATGTCATCTTTCATTAAATCATCTATAATGCATTTGAATTTTTCTGCAATGTCAATTTATATAACAAACATTGATGCAAATTTTAACTTGTGTGGTAACTTGTGTGGTTGTACTTATGTACAGTCAATATGGGTTCAATGTAAAATAGCACAGCAATTTTCAACTGTTGTTCTTTCACTGATGAAATCGCGCTTCGCAAAACCTGCTTTCCGCAAAAGCTGTTGTTTGTTACAAAAACATGAAAATTGCTAGGTAGTGCTTTCGCTCAATCGAGTGCTGTTAGTTGGGAAATTGAAAATTTGAGAAATTGAGCAAGTTAGAAAGAAAGAAACTTTGTTATTCTTAACGGAATGTGTAATCTAAAGACTATTCTAATTCTACATATATAGATATTTATATGTATTACATGTTAAAGGTGCCATAAAAATTGAGAGTGTTCAATTTTTCTATACTTATATATATCCAAATGTATATATAAATTATATTTTTCTCATTTGATTTAATTATTAAATCGATTGAATAACTTTTAAATATATCTTTATATTTCATTAAGTAAATTATTTTTTAAGGAGGAAACATTTTTTTAAATCTTTTTTATAATATCTATACATATACTCTTATGAACAATCGAAAGAAAATAAATATAGTCCTGATATTACTGAAATTGATGTTGTGACATTATTTTTATAAAAATAAATTTTTTTATTAAACATAACTATTATATAATTACATACATAAAATTCAAACTAATTTTTTAAATAGTTTTCTTTGAATAATTCTTGAATATTGCTGTTTTTTATTGGAAAAATCAATTTGACTCCTTAAACAAATGTTTATATGTTTTCCCAATTTAGGTATATGTTTTTTCATTTTATTATGTTTCATATTGCGAAATTTTCAAAATTCGTGATCGGACTTTTTTAAAGGAAATTAGATTACAAATTTAAAGCGAAATTAGAAACGATTTCAAGTTAGCTATTATTTACTTCGTTTCTAATTTGGCATCTATTCAACGCAAAAATACTTTATTTATATCGCGTAAAACGAAATTTTAGTAATCAGTAACGAATCAATCAGAAAGGAAATAAAACATAAAATTATTTATACTTTTTTTATTAATCCTAATAATCATTAACAAAAAAATGATATAATAAGAAATTTAAATATAGAATTAGAACTCCAGTCACACCTTTGTTGTGGAAGTTTCTACATTATTTTTTGGTAGCCATAAACTATTGTTCGAGAATCAATAATGTAATGTTTTCTGCAAAAGGAAATCGGAGAAAACAATTTTGTTTTCATCATTGTCGTTAAACCAATACTGCTGATGATTAAAACGTAAATCGTGGTGGACATTATGCTGTCGCTTTTACGACATTACTGAGTTTGTGCAATCAAATCAAGGAAGACGTTACTTTTACTTCTAGTGAATGAGCGTTGTGTTGTAACTCTTTGTCGAGCTAGTGATAGGGCTTGCGTGTATAGCCGGACGTTACTGGAACAACAGTTACCTTGGCGGTGCCTTCTCGGCCGTTTCAGTTGTTAAACTCTCCTCTAGCAACTTTCGTCAGCGCATTTACACGAGCGTGTACACAGGCACACACGTGCATGCGCATCTCATCCTATGTAACATTGCAGAACTTTGGTCTCTCTACGGTGATGAAAGTCGGTGGCTAGGAACACGCGCACGATATACAGTGTGTGGCTATAATAACATTACGAGTTACTACCTACGAGACCATGAAAGATTAGAGTAGATATTGAACGTAAAGTCGCAATCTACTTCAAAGTGCGCGTGTAATCCATAGATGAAAAACGTAGCGCAAAGTGAGATATTGTTAAATGACGAAATATGTCATTATGGCTCATAACAGGATTTGTAATATAATTTTTGTATCAATGAAGTATTGAAGTATGAAGTTTTAAAGTGAATAAGTTTTCATCGGTTTATGATTTTTAGAGATTTTTTAAATTTCTTTTGTATGGAGGGCAAATGTATTTAACAATTAAGTTATATTTAATATTTTTATATTAGTCATCATCGACATAATAAATACTTTTATTAAATGTTTTCTATTGATTAAGATATAAATGAGCCGGTACCTAACACTTCCTCGGTAAAAAATTTTTATACCTATAAAAAATCTCTAAAACAACTTCGAAACTTGTTTTATTGGGTGATATATAAAAAAAATCTTTATTGTTCTTTAATTATTTATTTTAAAAGAATTTGACTTTGTATATATAGTATAGCATGTATCCTATTCGATTAATCGAAACAACTTCGTTAATGACATTTGTAGCTATCTTTGCACCATGGAATTAGCGAAGTTCGCGAATGAACTTTTTTAAAAGAAAATTCCAGGTCACGGACCAAAAGAGTAACCGGAAATGAGTTTAAGTTAACTATTTAAACGACGAGCAAGAAAAGAAAACCCATTACTTCGAGTTAATAAATTATTAACGAATTAGTAATCTAATTATTCATTTGAACGTTGAAAAATTCTATATATATAATAGTTATTTATAATGAAATTTATGTAAGCTTAATAACAATAAGATTAATATATGTATACATACATAATTAATCAACTATCTTTGTATATTTAATATTTTGCATACAATCTCAATAAAATTTGTATAATTTTACTTACATTGCATTTAAGATATAATTATTTTGATAAACTTTTAATCTGTTTAATTAAGTTTAATGATTAACAATTATATTGCAAAGAACTAACTATATGTATCATATTTAGAGATGCTTTGCTAATTTTTTTATATTTTTTTACATTTTCACGAAAATAAAATAATTATCTGCTATCAATATATTGCTCTTTCCTCAAAACATTTTTCTAATAAAATGTTTTTGAGAAATTAATTTATTATTTTATCCAAAATATTTGTTACGATGGAATCTCTGTAGACTTTGCAAGTAAGTTGTAGAAAAGGATTAAAAAATTAGATCGTAACCAACCTAGATTGGTCAAAGTTAATTCTCCGTCACGCAAAAGGCGTCCCTTTCGGCGTACCGTGGTGGTCATCTTTTTCTCTATTACATCACGTATATAGTGCAACCATGTACATGTATAGCACATGGCACGTGGTTAACCAGAGTAACTTTGATAACTACATTGGTCACCAGCCATCTTGTCAGTTAGAATTAACAAAGTACACCCGAGAGAAAATTTTCTATTGACTGCGTTATGATACAGTGAGTTTTTCCAGTCAAGCAAATTTCAAATTGAATGAAAAAGAACGATATATTATTAGTTAATCAATAAGGATATGCAAGTAGACAAGGAATACTCTCAGGAATTCTATTTGACGCACAGTCGTGAAATGCCTGTAAAGTTGTATCTTCGTGGTATGCCCGACGTGGTTCGTACCGAGTGACGCCGCTTGGGAACCATTTCACCGTGGATGTGCAAGGACTGAAAATAGAAGCGTGACGATTAGAATTCACTTGGCTTATTGGCCACGTCTAATATCAAGAATAAATCAAGTTTTGTTTTAGAATTGATTGTTACAGGAATTAAAACTTTTATTAATAAACATGTAATGTAGGACATATTTAAATATTCTGTCAGTATTAATCTGCAAATACTAGATATATCTATTCTTATAATCTCTGAATGTCGCAATTATATTCGTAGAAAAATATCTACTCATTCCGTAATCATTGATCATAGAATTTAATTTAGATTATAATTTAACTGGGAAAGTATTGAAAATTCTGGATAGAAATTCTGAGTAGAAAGATCTCTTAATAAACGTCTCATATCCGAAGTAGTATATGTAAAATGTCAATTGATAATTTTAAGGATGTTTTAGCTGTTTTTCAGATACCATATCAATTAAAAATATCAGCCAAAAAGTCAATATTAATCAATATTAAAAAATTTTGAAACCCTGAAAGCTAACTGCAAAGAAATAAATAATTTAGTTTATGATGCACAATGACCATATTTTAACCATAATAAATCTGTATCGAAATATTCTCTCTCTCTCTCTCTCTCTCTCTCTTTCTCCCTCCCTCCCTCTCTCTCTCTCTCTCTCTCTTTCTCTCTCTCTCTTTCCCTTTATTTTTAAATTCTAGATAATTAACTCTGAAGTAAAATTAGAATTAAATTATGAAATGATTTTGTTATTGTGTGTTAAAAAAATTTATTCGTTAACATTGGAAAAGTATGATGTTGTTCTTAATTTAATTTCTGATATGTGTAATTTTCAGTATCAGTCAGTATCAGTCAGTAAAGTATAGTAATAATCTTTTAGAATATTTTCTAACGTACATTTATTATTACGAGCGCCTGTACGCGTGCGATAGGTGAATCAATTTTCTTCTCAACTTACATCCTTTCGCCTTTCCAAGGAATTTGTTTGACCAGTATTCTTAGATGAATCCGGAGCAGGATTCTTAATACCGCAAAATGTGGATAAAAGTAGTCTAGCGACTACTCTACAACAAAAATCTTCACAAAATACTCGGGCCCGCCAGCCGGACCGTAGCAATAAAACACGCTCGCGAAAAAATAACCTTACGAGAAAGTTTCAGTTCGCTTCTAACTACTTCGTCCTCGAGCCGTAGTCTCGAGAGAAAAGGATACAATTTCTTGGCAGGCATACACATTTGACACGTAAAATCGTGTAAAATGTCTTCGTTACATTCTTTTATATATGTTTATTATATTCATAACGTTATATCTGCAATTCTTTAGACTTTCAACTTTAGGAAGAATAGAATGTGATCGTATTTTAAAAGCACAAAAGCATGTCTTATGGTATAATAAAGCTTTATCTACCTAAAATTTTTATCGAAAAAAGGGAAGGAAAAAGAGAATTAATTTTTAAAAATAGATTTAAAAATGCTCTATTTTTTTACAACATAATATAATAAAACAATATATTATAAAGATTTACATTTTTTAGCTGCATATTTTGTATTTACAATTTTACAGATTTGAAAATTCATGATTTAATTATATGAAAGAAAAAAGAGTTTATATTTGATTTAGACGATTAGGATATTAATAGGAGTCTAATAATTTGCAGCCAAGAAAAGTTATTCGAAGCTTTTCTGATATTCAACATATACATCTCATATATTTATAATAATCGATAACACGATGTACTGTTGACCACGACAATCACAAGAGCGTTTTGAAAGCTGAATTTACTTGTTTTATAAAAAGTTGAGCTTTTTTCTATAAACCATAAAATCTAAAAGGTTCATCGGCGACGGTAAAAAATAATAATATTGCAAAATAATAAACAAAAAATCTTTTAAATTAAATCCGAGACTTATTGGTTTTAACAATTCTAGAATATATATAGATTAGAGTGGAACGATAATTAATTCGAATAATCTAGTTTAATTAATCAATCTATGTCTTTCTATTTTTATCGATAAGAATAATATTATTATACATGTTAAAATGAGAAAAACTTTTTTACAGTTTTTTTTTATAAAACCGTTTATAAAAGGTCAAGTAAAATGTAGTTTCTCTACAGATATTTAACGAATGTGACTATTCTAAAACTGAAGGCTGTCAGAAAATCTTGTTAAAAGAAAATCATCTCGAATAATAATAGTAGACATAATTGATGTAATAAAACTTATACAGTTCCTGTTTTATTGATGATATTATTTCTCTTTGAATATTTTCTTTATGGAATATTCGAAACAGAAAACTGTAATAATAAATTTAACATTTATTATTTTGAACTGCAAGACAAAAATATAACATATTACAAGAATATATACATATTTAAGGATAATTGTAAAACTCGAATTTTATATTCCAAAATAGCTGAATTTTGAAATTTGCATCTGTTTGTAATTATATGTATGTAATATTTACGTAGTAATGTATGTAATATTTGTCTATTTATTTAACATTTACTTTTTTAATAAAACTTTTAGTTTGATAAAGAGCTATAAATTAGAATTATTTTAAACTAAAGTTAATTAGATAACTTTAGATTATACTTAATTATGTAATTACTTATACATATTACTATGTATACATAAACTAGTCTAATACTCTAAACGTCTATCTTCTTATATTTGTTTTTCACGAATATATCGTAAAATTATTTTATAAAGAGATAAATTATACAAAGAAATAAATGAACATGATAAAAATTGTTCACGCTGTTTTATGTTTGTGCATAATTATACGTCACGTTTTTTTCTAAAGAAGACTAGATTAAATTATTAAAATTGTAGAAATAATCATTGCATTGCATAGGTAACATTACCTAAATTTTGTCGACGTATTCGCACTTTTGCATTGTCATTCTACTCAAGAAAGAACCGGAACATTTTATGATTATTCGTGTATCCGACCTGTCGCGATATATTCATTATCATCTTGCGGAATTTCTCCACTCAAAATGGCTACATGTGCAAGCGACGAAATTAGTTTTCTCACTCTGTTCTAGTGCTTCCGGAAAAAAACCACCAAATGTTAGTGGCCAGCTGGACGCAAATTCAGCATTACATGTATACCATTAGGAGACGTTTAGCGTCGACAAAAATTATTTTCTATTGTATGTTGGCATCAATAATGAAATAAAAATATAGCTTAACTAATAATAAATTTATTTTCCAAATTTATTTTTCAAGTTAGAAAGTTTAGGATGAACATTTATACGGGGTGATCCGAAAATGAATTCGGAGTACATGATACTTTATGCTAAAACTTTTTTCTTTAGCAAAATTGCGTCCGTTAAATAATTTTTGCGCTTATTTGTTAACTTCACTGCTTTCCTGCAAAAATTATTTATTGGACGCAATTTTGCTAAAGAAAAAAGTTGTTTTTTGTGTTAAAACGAATTTTTTCCTGTAGTAAAATTACATTGATAAATAATCTTTATGTTTACTTGTATAACTTCAATTTGCTCTTCTGCTAAAAAAACCTATTTGTTAGACATAATTTTGGAAAAAGTTGTTTCTTTTATCATAAAATATTATTTTTGAAAAGGAAAAAATTGTTTCTTTTAGCATAAAGCTATCATATCTTGTACTCCGAATTGTGAACTTCGGATCACCCTGTATATAAAGTTTATTAAATTCGCGTAAAATTATCTTTTTCTTTAATACTTTTTGCACGTATTAATAATTGTAAAAGTATAGAGAATTGAAAAAGAGATTTGAATTGTTTTTAAAAAAGCTTAATTTTCGAAATAATTCGAGATAATAAGAACGAAATTTAAAAAAATATCTATTTGTTTATTATCTTACTTAAATGTTAAAGAGAAAAGAAGAAAAAAAAGAAAAAAAAGAAAAAAAATAAAAATCTTATACTTAAAGTAAACTTTATACTTTAATTTAAAAGTTTTAATTGTGTGTGTAATTGCAATGAGAGTGAATAGTATTTTATAATTTTACAATTCTTATTAAATAAAATTTATCCATTCGGAATCAATCATATATATTTTTTGAGACTTCCAAGCTATTCTGCTAATTGTAAGTTAGAGTAATTATATATAAAATTATATATAACCATAGTTATTATAATATATAACTTTGTGTTTGGACAAGTGTTAATTTTAAGACGAATAAGTCTAAAGTATAATAATTATGACAGAACTTATTCGCGGGAGAATGCAAGGATGTAATAACGGATTTTCATTTTATGACAGGATGCAGTTTATAGCTGCGAGATATTAAATGACGTTGTCCTCATTGCATAATTTCCATGACGCATAATGTAAAATCCGAAAAATATATCGCAGCTATCGGGAGAAAAATCAAGAATATAAATCGAGTTTTTTCACTGAATTACCCATTGTTCAAGAGTCACAGGAGATATGCGCGCTTTTAATTGGACGCGTCGCTTCATTTAATTGAAAAAGCAGGAGATAAGCTTAGAAAACCGTAAACAAGGCGTTGTATTATCGAGAACACGGACGCACAGCGGACTGCATGGATGGCACTGCGGCTGCTGTATGCGGAACTTTTTTATGTGTCTTATCCGATGTGGTGCATTCATTGCACTCCGCGGAATACACCTTCAGAGAATAAATATATGCGCGAGCTGCAACGGCGAAATTAGTTCTCTTGAGCGAGTCGAATTTCGTCTACTTCTTGTCCTGCATTGCATCGCCTCTTTTCTGCACTAACTTGTGTAACAGAGACGGGAAAGGTAATCCTAGTGTCTTTAATTAAAGATCTCATTTCGAGCGTTCTCCGTATTATAGGTCGCTAGATATATTATTACTGGAGAAACGCCTGATAGCAAATAGATGTTCATTAATGCGACAAACAACGTTGAAAGATGTATCTAACATCAATAAAATTTTAATATATTTAGGTTAATAAATTTACTATTTGTTAATGGTTCTTTTAATCATTGTATACGAGTTACTAATAGATTGTGATTAAATTGACGCAAGAACTGTGAATAATCGTATAAAAGCTGCATCTTATGCAAGCTATTTGACAAAAAATCATGAATCATTATTAAAGTTTCCGTTGATGATAATGATTATATTTTTAGATAATTCTTAAGAAGAATGTCTGTTAAAATTCTTTAAAAGATTTCAAATAATAAAGATAAACTGATTTCTTTTTTATATAAAATGTTTCAAGTCAATTTTATTATGTGGTATTGTGTCAAAAATTTGTTAGTTTTACCGTTGTAAAATAAAAGGGCCTCTGGATTACTATGGTTATTGATTAGCTAATATATCGGAATTGCGTGGTAAATGACGCTTCGATATTAATGCATAGGACGCGTGAGCGATATTCACGTTAATTACTTATCAATTTGTAATTAGGGATTATGGATTAAGGTGAGGATTTGGGTAATACAGCTAGAGAGAATACACCATGATGCCGCGCACGACACAACGTAAAAGCACGTAAACTTTGAAATATTTCAAACGGCGCGGTAACGTTAATCTGCCATAAGCAGATTAGCCACGTAATGAGCTCATCAACGTAATCACATTTTTATATCCATATTTCATACTTATCTCTAATTCGCATTTTATTTTCTTATTTCTTTTATACGCATATAATATTTTGCTATTATTATTGCTAGACGGCTAGATGACTAGATGGCTGTTTATCATTATATACATTATTATTATCAATAGTTAATTATATTAATATTGTTATTAACAATCTTTAATTGTTAATCTTGGTATCTTTAATATTATAAATATAAAGTGAAGAGTTATGCAGTTAGTGATACAACTGTAAAGGAAATGATTCTTTTTATAAAAATAAACAAAAAGTGTAATAAAATTTTTTGTACGCATCATTTTGAAAAAACTGATATTGAAAATGGTGCAAAAATATTTTATTGTATTTCTTGTTTGTTTTTATAAACGAGTCATTCGCTTTTTGATTGTCATTATCATGAATTACGTCCTAATTTGTATTTAGATGCAAAGACTATTAATTAGACTATTAATCACAATATTCATATAATATTGTTACTAATAATAATACGTATATAATTATAGTATTATTATGATTATTATTATTATTATAATCTGCGTAGTCATTTAACAGCGTTGTTGTAACACTAATTATGATCCATTTTGTATATGTATAATGTTTGCATCAGACCTCAAAAACTACACAAATAAAGGATTAAATAATAGAACGGAAATAAATATGAATATAAAATATGAATATAAAAAGATGATTATGTTAAGGGACTTATTACATGGCTTGACATGCTTGACGCAGATTAACGTTATCGTGCTGTTTAAAATATTTCAAAGTTACGTGCTTTCATATTGCGTTATGTATTATAGCGTAGTTCTTTTTAATTGTATTATCTCGTAATGGTTAAGGTTAACATAGATATAGATTTTTTAAATCCGTAATCTTATAAAAATTGATATTTAAGTAATGTAAATACTGAAATTTTGCGTTAATATTATATTTGTAAATTTATTTTAATAATATTTTAATAGTGCTAGTTATAAATGTTGCACTTTTCGTAATTTTTGAATGATTTACACCTATTGAAATATTGTTAAATTAAATAAGTTAGCAATTATATTTTTATCCAATTAAAAGTAGATTTTTCTTTTTTAAGAAAATTCAGTCTATTAATTTGATAAATGCCCTGCATTTATTTCTTTATTAATTTAAAAAATTTTGCTATTATAAGAATAGATTAATAAATAACATAGCTTATATGATCATTTAAAGTGCACAAATGGAAAATTGCCAATGACCCTATTCGAAAGACCGATTAACTGGATTGAGTATACTCGAGTCGTAGATAATCGGCGTCTTATATCGCGCCTTAATTATTTCGCGCTGCAGTAAAATCGAGATGCCGTTAATTCTGAAAATATACGCTCGCCCCGTCGTGAGTGTAACGTAGCGTGTTGTAATGAGCACTCGGCGCGCGCGAATCGATATCACGTTAATTTCAGAATATCGTGGCCCCGAAACTGCGACTTCAGCGATAGCCGACTCGGATTTCTCGATAAACTTTCTGCGCGGTGAGCGAGCGAGCGCGGTGGCGGCGGAACGGGTTAAATTTGCGAGCTATTAAAGCGACGTTAGCAAGATGACACTACCAAGGCAGTATCCCATAGATGCTGGTTAGTATTGCAAACTCTGTCTCATAGTGTTGTTGTAACAACTGAAGGGAAGTATTAAAATCACGAAATAACGCTCGAAACTTATGCGCGAAATTGCGGCTTCGATTTCGCCAAGTATTCAAAACAACATGAAGTTAGATGGACTCGTTACACTTTGTCTCAAGTTTTCGCAAGTTCGAAGGTTACTAAGCTTGACTATAAATTATATTTCTCTGTAAATTTTAATGGGTTTCAAAATTTCTATACTAATAAACGATGTTGACGCATAGTTATGTTCTGTAAAATTAAAATATGATGATTTTATAATTGCTTACGTAATAGTAATAATTAGAATAATTAATAATCACGTAACGGAATCTTTGTCTCACAAAGTGCTTCTTACAATACACCGCTAAAAATATTCGCCATTGTACAAATCATTTGCTCTGAGATATAAGTGCTACGCATCATTAAAATTCACTCTTTCTTTTTTTGTTACGAGTTATGGAACATCTTTTAATTCCTTATTTAACCGTATTTTATCATCCTTGCTTTCGCAGAATTAATGAGCCTTTGAAGATGCTCATCCATTTAACGTGTAGTCGGTATATATTGCTTTTGCAGTTTAGAACATTCAGTTTCTGATTTCAAATTATTGTTTATCGAAAGTTACGTTTCTTCTGATTTTGAAAAAACTTTAATTTATAATATAAAAATTTAATACATGAGTATGTTAATTAATAACAGATGCACTATTTTTTATTTTTAAGAGAAAAAAGCTTTATAATTTTACAAGTTTAGATTTATACAGTGTAATGTCAGAGATATTAATTTTGAAGAAATTGAAAAATATATTTATATAATTCATTCTTAGTTGGAAAACATTAAGTTATGAGATATGGTATCTCGGCACTAAGAGTTCGCATCGAAAATGTTTTTATATTAATAAAGAAAAAACTTAGAATTTTGATTTATAAAATTATTATCCTTGAAAGTTGAAAATATTTTTATTCTTTTTTTTTGTTTTTCAATAGTTATAAAATATATCATTATTTTCCGAGCGAAAAAAAATGCAATGGCATTATTGTTACATTTTACAATTTCACTGACTCGGAATAGGAGAGCGAATGGCGTATAATTAATCGTAAAGTAAGCGCACGCGCAATTAATTGCCTTGAAGGTTATTATACAACGAATTACAGTGGTACGCCGCGGTGCATTATAGTCAGTGTTAATTAGAATATCCAAGCAAAGAGTAGCGCCATGGGAGTGTTGACGTTAATTTGGGGTATTTATTTGTACGCCATGAAGATTTGAGTGTTTTTGTTAATTTTACGAGAAAGTGTTTTGCGATTTTATAATTGCCGTCGGCAATTATAAACAACAATAAGACTTATTTACTGTTCTTACGTGAAATAAAAACATCCTTTAGTTTTCATTAGTTTAAGGCATTTAGAGTACAGTAAACTTTGGTTCAAGCAATTATTATTTTAAATCATAAATTTCTATACTATAAAAACTAAAAAACTAAAAAGTACTTTTTCTTTTAAGTATTAAAATATCCTAATATTCAAATATTCGATATTATCGATATTATCATTATCATCACGAAAAATTTTTGCGTTAATAGAAATTAAGAAAATATTTGCTTTTTTTCTAAAATAAAACATTGAGTTTATGTAAATTGAACATATCTTAAAAAATTATTTCTTCGTATTTTATATATTTATAAGATCGTAAAAGCTTAAAAAATTTTTAAATATGCTGTAAAAGGTAAATGTGTTCAATGCTTAACGTGTTATTATTTTATTAATGTTTGATTCATTAATTTTATTTAACATCAAGTTTGCTCCAGCGAAAATGTCGGAAAAGATTTACAGCTTTCCAAACTTCAAAATTATATATCTTTGTAACTTATGAAATTAAAAATTTATTAAAATGAATTTCTTCTAAAATTAAATAAAAAATATAGTTTAATAATTTGATTCAAAATTTAGTTCGTAAAAAATTTTACTTTTTTAATCGCTTACAATTTAAAAATTATTTGTATTTTAACATTTTTCTCTAAAAAAAAGTTGATTTGAAATTTATGAAAATATCTATCGCTGAAAAATAGTATATAATGTACTTAGTATATATTGTTACATGTATGTATAATATATATATGTATTTAAATTTGAGTCATAACATTGTATTTTGTATAATTTAATTCTTTGTAAAATTAGAACGTTTTATTTATTTATAATAGTCTTATATTTAAGTAATTTATGATTATAAAATAACTACTTTTCTTAATAATAAATGAAAGAAATGAATATTATGTAAAAATTAATGAGATAATATGTGTTTTATACGTGCAATTAATTTCAGGAGAAATTCAAAAGTAATTAGATAAAAATAATCTAAGTTAGAGCATACTTTATGATATGAAAAATATATAATTATTAATATTAATGATTAATAATTACACAAAGATATCCATTTTTTGTGTCTTTTATAAGCATGTTGTATTTATTCTAGAATTTTATCTAGAAATAAAAAATAAATTATTAAACCAACAGTCTTTTGATTAAATAAAAATGTTTGCATTTTATTTAAGAAGATCAACTCTGCAATTTCATTCGCTATCTGTGTTACAATTTACGTAAGAATTTCGTAGTTAAACAGCCGAAGTATATAATACTTTCTAAAGTAACAAAATTACAAAGTCTCATTTACGATGACTAGATAAACTGAAGCGATATTTAACGTATTTTTCAAATAGAAAAACTGGAAAAAACTATATAGGTACGATAATTAGATGTTCCAGAAATTATAGGAAATTAAAGCACAGAATAATAACGGTTGTAAAATAAATGACAGCATAATTTAATTATTTTTCGGCAAATTAATATATTTTATTATTGTATTAATATACAGATACGAATATTGGTACTTGATGGTTAAGTAAAATCAATAATAGATGTACATATCGTTTGAATATAAAAATAATATATTGATCTCTTCAAAAATTTTATTATAAATTTCTACAAAAATAATTGATAGGAATAAAATATAATTATTTTGATAATTCATTTGTCCCTTAATTATGACAAATAAATTTGTTTACAAAATTTAGAAAAATTATCGTTCAGAAATGTAATTTTTTATAAAAAATATTCGCAAAGGGAGCTACAGAAAACTTTTGAATTGAAGGATTAAGCAAAATCCAGTTTAATACCTAATTTACCGTAGAAAGCCCAGATAATAGCGGCACTTTATTTATTCTTTGGAACGTCGTCTATTGGGTGGTAAATGACACACCACTCGTAGACGATTTGCGATGAAAAATACTCAGCCATTCGTGAAGTAATGCTCCATCTTTTTAGTTTATAACTTGGCATTGGAGGACGGACTTATTTCTTAGAAATATATATAGAACGTAATGTTATAAATTATATGTGTAATCTATCTGGATTTAACGACTAATGATAGATATATTCACCGGGGAAGTTCCGTCAGTCAGCCGGCTTTACGTTCGTCCGACAGTAATTGCTATTAACTTGAATATCGAATCCGTCGTTGCAACTCCGCTTCGAAGTTCATGCCAAATCGCCTCAACTAAACTACGTTGAGACATCCCACTGGTTATAACTAGGCCGCTGTTCGCGAAAGTGTGGACGGTCCTATAATAATTATTACGCGACGGGCTCACAAGTGAGAGAGAACTTGGTCTCTCTTGCGCAGCGAGAACTTCTGAACAATATTGATGAGCCGCGGGAGCAGCCTGTTAACGCGATTGTTCGAGCAGTTCGACAAACAATGCCCATCGCGAGCAAGCAAGTGCGAGCAGCATCTTGATTCTCCAATGTACCCATTAGGTGAGCAGCCGTGCTATTTACGAGAGCGTTTAGTTAAATTGTAAGCAAAACTTAATTTTCGTAAATTAAGTACATTGAGAATATACGATATGTACAATAATTTTTAAAAGATAAGATACAGCAATATTAGTATTATAAAATGGTATTATAAAATGGTAGAGAGAGAGAGATAAATATTTATAATATATAAAAGAACAAATAAAAAAAGATGAAAAATTTAAAACTTTTGTAATTGATGTTTTCGAATAAAATATGTATTTTATTCAGAATCTTATACAGAAAACATATTGGATTTATTTTCGTAAGAAAAATTTATTTTACTTGTAGCATTTTTATATTTAATTAACAAAAACTTTCAATTTGATAATAACTGCACTTAGAAATGGTTGTTTCGATTTAAAGAAATGTTTCTTTGCTATACGGTTAAAGAAAAAATTTCTTTGATTTGTGAAAAAATTTCTTTAAATCAATAATCCTTTAATAAAGAAATAACCTCTGGATGTGGATTTTCTAAATTATTTTTGACGTCTTATGATTTTTGTTTGTTTTTATTACTTTTATTTACTATTTTTTTTATTAAAATTGTCATTAATAATACATCACACAAAAAAATGAATTCTTAAAGAAATGCATAAATGTTTTAATCCAAGAATATTTTATGCTTAGAATAGCGCCAAGAATAAACAATTTCCGATTAAGAATAAATTATTCATAAAATAAATTTTATTCTTAGTTCAAAACAAATTTTATTCCAATAAAAGAATAAAGTTGCACTCGTTCAACATTAAATATGCTTATATTAGCATTATTTTTTCTTCAATGATATCTTTTGTCAACCTATTTCAAACCTCCAGTATGCTTTTTAGTAACATCAAGATGACAAAAACCAATGTTGTAGTGACGATAGTATTATAAATGAAGTGCCATATTTATAGAGCATGCCTCTTAATGTGCACGGGGTACAAGCTCTCAAGGAAAAACTGAATCAAACTTGGATTATACTCTACTAATGTAGCTCAAAAGCAAGTGAAATGCTGAGAGCGTTCTACCAACTTCCATTAGCCGTATTGCAAATAAGGATGCAAACAAATGGTCAACCTTGTCACAATGATAGAGAACACTGACTGCATATACAGGCGGATCCGCCGCGACGGATTCATGCTCATCTCACCCATTTAACTGTGGATAGTAGATGTGCGATTCCGCCGCGGAAAATTCGCCCGCCTGTATGTATGTGTATAAACGCCTCTTCATCACGTTGCAGTGACAAAGTCGGTCGGCTGTTCGCGCATCTTCATTTACAATATAACTGACAGAAACATTAAGACGAGCTGATGAATTTCATCCATCCTTAAAAATTAAACTATCACCACGTTCAATTTATTTAGAGGTATATTCCACGAATGCAATAGTTCACTCATAAAATCACTGTCATTCATTACACTCATGCATTTCCGATATAAGCATTTTGATATTACTGAGGGACCTTTATATACAATGTTGCCGCCTGCCGGCGAATTTTCATATTTATGATTCTTAATCCAAAAATAAATAATTTGTAAATAATGCGATTTGTTAGAATTTGTTAGAATATAATGATTTTAGAAACAAGAATACAATTTTAAGTATATTTTTCATAATAAATTATAACAGCAACATTTTATACTTAAATGAAAGTAAATAACATTCAAGAATAAAAATATATGTGAATCTATTTTAGGAATTTATTTTTTTTTGTAATAGAATATAGATATAATGCTAATGTTTAAATACCTTAAATATTGTAAATGTTAGCATATATCTATATTCTATGTATCATTATTGTTCAGATTTTACAATAGTAATGAGATATATTAAATACAATAATTAATCGACTGAACGATAAGGTTATTTGAATTACTTTTATATGTCAATGTAGTTTTTGAAATTACGTTTATATTTTTAAAACAAATTCATATTTTGCTTCGTATTAGCAAAGATATGCATAAGCGTAGGACATTATCGCACATGAATCATAATTATATAGTATATTAACAGTGCAACCTACATTTATGTGATTTGCAATTATAAACAAAATTATCTTCGATAAATAGCAATAATTCTTTGAACAGATTTATAGCATCACGTAGCTCAGCCTGTTGAAAGTCTCTCCTTATTTATATGTAACTCAGCCAATGTTTCCAATACACATCGAAATATGCAAAGTAGTTCAGTTGTATAACATCCGTGAAACTTTGCACTGACAAGAATAGCTTTTCTCTAGCAAACAATTTAACAAGACTTTCTTGGCCGCTCTTGATTTAAATTATGTACACTTTCATCCTTATAATGCGCTGTTAAACCTTATTTGTAAAAGAGATGTTCTTAATTACTTTCGCTTTTATATAAAATATATAAAAGTGAAATTAAACTAATTAAAACATAATTTTAGGTACACCTCTAAATAAAATAAAGTTATACGTTTAAAATTAAAAAGTGTAAGATAATCTGAGAAAAATATGACAATATAGATAAATTTAATGAATTGATAAATTTTGAATCTTATTTATTTTTAATAAGTAGTTTGTTTTTATATTTATAATATGCTATGTTTTTAAATTTAATTTTATGATATAGAAAAGAAGTAAAATAATTTCTGAAAAAATAAAATTGAAAAAGTACTCTTCCCTCATGTCATACAATAATCTGTATTTCAATTAGGTATGAATATTTATGCGATTTTTGTTTAAAAAAAAAGAGGAAATTTAATATTTATGAAATACTTTGTAATGCAAACTGCGTAATTACAAATCAAGTGCGCTTTCTTAATAAATAATCTTTAATCAGAAATTTTATGGAGTTTCTATGTGCCAAATAACACTGAATATCAACTTGACTTCGCATAAACCATCCAAGATAACTTAATATTGCACAAATATATATAGATTACCTCTTACGACCTGTATAATTCGTATAATCCGAATACGAGTAAATGATGCATATAACTAGATATCGTACGAAAGTTAAAGTAAACACATGATTTCGATGTTTAGCTTTACAAGACCTGTAGTTAATTTACTATTACGGTGCTTTACACAGAAGCAGTACGTGGATCTGAGATCAAAGTTTTCGCTTAAGATAAGAATTTTCGAAATGCCACTCGAAGCCGAGTGAAATTATGCAATCATATCTATGCGAATATTTGACTTTCTCGGTCGGCAAATCTCGTTTCGTCTCGACTCTCGGTAAGTGATAGTGCACCATACATGCGTCTGTAATTACGTACGTCTGATTAAACATTATAATTGGCAGTCGGCTGAGACTCGTTAAAATCTCCATCTGCAGCTGTGATAAGCTCGACTGTAGAGTCAGACATCGGTTCGTCATACTTTCTGGCTTAATTACATGATGATAGTATACTCAAAAGGATCTAGATAGCTAATATTTTTTTATTTGACTCAGTTATATAAAGGATCAGTTACTTAACATTAGAACTTAAAATATTTTTGTTATTTTTGAGAATATAAAAAAATATTTTAGAAAGTGAAGTGATTTCATGGGGGATGTATTTTGGTCATGTCATTTTTTTTACATGTAGAAGTAATAAAGTAAAAATACCGAAAAATTAATAATTCATCAGAGACATTTTATATTTTATTATTTGACATGAGATATAAAATATCGCATAAATTATTCATTTTTTTGTTATTGTACTTTGTTAATATTGCACAAAATAATAAAATAAATCAAATAATGTAAAGAAAAACACATTGTTGCTTTAAAAAAGATTACGCAATTTACACATTTTTAAAAATATCTTGTAAACTGATTGATATTGATTTTTTGATATTTCTCCTGCAGTATTTTTAAATGCTATAATATTTATTATAAAGAAATATGAAAGAGAACGCCAATAATCGGTCAAAGCTAGATGTTATGAATACAATATATAATATATTCTTAATTTTCAAATTTAATTCTCTCAGATATGACTGTGTGCCGAAATGTTCGGGCATTAACCACAATCGATCTATGTCGCTAATAATATAAATATGATAAGGCGCCAAAACATTCCTATATATAAAATAATCCCTTCTAAATTAATTCAATAAAAGACTTATTTGCGAAAAATATTACCTCATCCTGATTTATTTTTTAGAAATTTTTATTTACAGATCTTAACGTAATTTAAACTTTTCAGTATTGGAACTTTTTTATTGATTAAGCTGCTTTGTCAAAGATAATCCAAAAATAACTGATTTTCTAGGAGTTTGTGCATAATGATTAAATGAGTTTGGATTCTAAAGTGCTAAAGGTTATAATTTTACGATCGGAAACTTTCTTATATCCTTAATTATTCAAATCGGACGTTTCGACTGGTAAATTCAATGTTTGATTTATTAACTCATAACAAAGTTATGTTAATAATTATATGAGTTTCGAACGGATATAGTCACGTTTTGTAGCTTAATTGCGATTATCTACCGACAACTTTCCATGCGCAACTATTCCAATAGTGTCACAAGAAAGAAATGAATTCTGAGAGGAAGTTTCAATGTGTATTTGTTAGCTCATAGTCAAGTTATATTAGGGCTTTTCTAATTTCAAACGACCGCAATTTATGCGTCGTTCATGTGTCAAAAACTTTTAATAATATTTAATAATAATTCAAATTATTCTGTATATACAGTATAGTTCTAATCTTCTAATTATTTGGCAATAACTGAAATAATAAATATAGAGAAAATTTCAATATACAATTCATAATTATGTATTGGGAGTACAAATTAGTTCAGTCCGTTTTTTTGTGCATTTATTTCAAAACAAAATAAATGAACAAATCAATTAAAGTATTGTTGCCTACTACTTTTTCCCATCTCTCAAGCAATTTTCGAATTCCATCTCGAAAAAATGACTCATCTTTGGAGGCGATCCAATTTTGGAGCCAATTTTCGATTTCT
>Ga0157364_1000162_pt1 | contig 33905 bp, 33 predicted proteins | sample AttsexASBM2_FD_111476 | JGI IMG/M metagenome (GOLD analysis project Ga0157364, IMG submission 111476) | Fungus gardens microbial communities from leaf cutter ant in Ribeirão Preto, State of São Paulo, Brazil - Atta sexdens ASBM2 | ecosystem: Host-associated > Fungi > Mycelium > Unclassified ...
CTCAAAGTGATAAGTATTGGTAGAGATACAAGTATATCAATGTAGTGATATAATTAGTTACCTTCTAAAATTAGCCTGACAGCTGCTATGACAGATGACAGCTCCCATCAGGTATGAGTTTTGATCATGTGATGGCCACAGCTTGCGTACAGACCATCACTATTTTGTATATATACTTCTATGTCTGAGGATTAGATCTGAGCTTTAGGCTTAACAACATCAATTATTCCTGTTGATACTTTTCATCATCTGTCAATCATCATATCCTTATACTGAACCCCTGAAATACTATTCAGCCCAAGTATCACAACCAGTGAGTATCTTATTTGTGATAACATAGTCATTTAGAGTAAGCTAATAATAGTGTAGTATGGACTACTAGTCTGAGGTATATAAGGTAAATGATTTTGTACAGAGTTCTCTATTGAGTCCTCTTGTGTTAACCTTAATATAAGATTCTTTCTCTTAACTTGCTCTAAAATCTTGAGTTTCTAATAGCAAAGTATAGTAAATAGTAAGTCAAGAATGAAATAAATCCTAGTGAAGGTCCAGTATAATGTAAACTTCTGTAAAATATGAGATTATCAATTGTACAATTGTAACACTTATTCTATCTAGAAAAAAAAGAAAATTCAAAGTGGAGACTAATGCTTTAGAACACACTATAAAAGAAGTATTATTCTAGAAACAAAAAGGAAAATGGAAACCAATCATATTTTTATCAAAGATAATATAAGTATAAGTATTATATTCCATTATAGCTATCCATCCTAACCTATAAATAATACTTTCTCTCTTATCTATACTCTCTAACCTTTTCAAGTATAGATTACCTCTCTTTATTTCTGCTTGGATATTCTTGGTAGTTCCTTACTAACTCCATGAACTTCCATCTCTAACATCTGAGAATCACTAGTAAACCAGGGTAACTTGCTTAGTAGTCTCTATTCCAGATAACTATCCTGGGTAGATATTTAATATATAAAGCAGTAGTTTACACTGTATTAGCTTTATTCTGAAAATCAATAAAAAACTAACACTCTCTTCTGATGTTGGTAATAGCACACTGTTATGATTCAAGACTCAAAGTGTTAAGTCAAGAAACAACTCTTGTATTGGAGTGACACAAGAGAACTCAATAGAGTTCCTAATACAAAGTAGTCTACCTTATATACTATTACCCATGGTCCGTGCTAACTACTGTGCACCCTACCCTAAATGACTATGAGTATAACATGAGGCCAGCATGTGTTGTCCATGCTGTATAACGTCACTTTGTTCCAGAATCTTCTACTCCGTTCTCCAAGTCTTGTGATCAGTCTTGTGACTTTGCCATCACTTTGTGACTGATGTGACAGCGTGACTGATAGACCCTAACCCGAGTTGTTCTAAAAATAGAAAAGAAAACAAAAATAAAACAAAAATAAAATAAAATGAAAAGAGAAAATAAAAACCAAGTCTACCATCGACGATCTTGACACACACCTTGCTACCCTTTAATGGTTCCAATCTACTCAAGTTCACCAAGCTCTTTCATAGAGGCATAGTATATAAGCTAAAGCTAAAAATTGTTTTCAGCTTTATCTTCTATATTTCCAGATAATATATAACTAACTATTCTGGACTTTCAAGATACTTTATTGGATCTCAGATAATGAGATATAAACTATGTTTAACAGTAAGCAGCTGAAAGAAATTATAAGATATATAAGAAAAAACTATAGGCTATAGTGGAATCTCTGACAAAATAAAGACAATATTGAAGTCTGGACTAATCAAAAACTCAAGTATTTTAGGAAACCACATAAACAATAAACACTAGTATCAAGTTAGCACTAAAGATGATAACAAGGATATCAAAATACTTGAAAATGAATTATAGAAGAAAAGACAAATAATAGAGGCAGAAGTAGCAATATTTAGAGGAAATCAAGTGATAGAAGAAACTATGTTACTAAAAGAAATCAGAAAAAATAATATCAGGAAACAAGAAACATAAAAGAAACTGAAGAAATACAATAATCAAGCATGGAAAGATGATGAAGTGGTATATATGGATGGAAGAATTTATATTTTTAATAATAAGAGAATTATAATCTAGCAGATATATGATATTCAAGACAATAAAAGATACTTGAATTAATCAAAAGAAATTATTGGTGGCTAGAGATATAAAATGATATTAAGAAATGCATTCAAGGATATCAATAATGTTTACAGAACAAAGTTTAGCACATGAAGAAGCTAAGAGAACTTTATCTATTGGAAATACTTTAAGAACTATAGCAAGAAATCAGCATTGATATTATGAGACCACTTTCAATATCAAATGAAAAAGATATCATAGTGGTTATAGTGAATCAATTTACAAAGATAATTGGACTTAAAGTAATAACAGTAACTGTATTATCAGAGGAAATAGCCAATATTTACTAAGACAACATATAAAAGATATGTGGAGTTCTAAAAAAGATTCTTAATGATAAAAAACCACAATTTGCCTCATACAAGGTACTGGGAACAAGAACATTGTTAACAGCATACTACTCTTAAATAGATAGTCAAACAGAAAGAATCAACTAGAAGGTTGAAATATTCTTATAATATTATATCAATTATCAGCAAGATAATTGGATAGAATAGTTGTCAGCAGTGGAATTCTAGTACAATAACAAAAGACACTCAGCCACAGGATATACACTATTTAAACTTAATTTTAAAAGATATCCATAGAAAATAGTAAATATTGTAACTTAGACCTAAGTATTAAGATAAAAGATATACTTGTATATTGAGTGACATAAGAGAACTTGATAGAGTTCTTACTATAGAGTAGTCTACTTTATATATATCTCTAAGAGTTAGTCTATGCATATCTAATCTACTCTAAAGTTATAACTAAGTTCTTTTAGTAGTTTTTATAATATTTTACCAAGTTATATGTCTGTGTGTCTGTGACTGTGGCATGTGTGACATTTGTGACTATCACATGTGACATAATGTCATACTCCTTAGTTAAATCTAAAAAAGGAAATAAAAAAACTAAACTATGAAAGAAAAGGAAAATTATAAAAGACTAAAAAAATAAAAAACAACTAAGTTTGCTTAGAAGATTTCTGATAGTGAAAGCATCTATGAAAAAGTCAAAGAAAGTGATAAAAAAGTAATTTGACAAGAAAAAACAAAATTCTCAGAATTAAAGTAAGAAGACAATATATAGCTAAAAATCTAGTCAAAATAACTCTTAAAGAAGTTGGACCAAAAATACTATAGATTCTTTAAAATCACAAAGAAAATTGGATAAAAAATATTCCAACTGAAATTATCAAAATAGTGGATAATATACAACATGTTTAATAGAGATCTACTGATATAATACAAAAAGTTACAATTTGAAAGATAACATATAAATTCAGCACTACTACTTAACACTATCAATGAGAAAGAAAAATATAAAGTAGAAGAAGTATAAGAATATTAAAGACAAGATAAGAGTATACAATTCTTAGTATATTATAAGAAGTATAGAAATGAACACAACTAATAGATAGTTGAAATAAAGTTACCACATGCTCAAGAGATAATTTAAGATTATTAGATGAAGATTTTAAGACAAAATTTATAAAACTTCAAATCAACATCTTAAAGTATATCAAGTACTCAAGAAAGATTCAAATATTTTATCAATTTGCAACTGCATTATTCTCTTCTAATCCATATATTTTCTATACTATCAAGAATCTTGACCTTATTATGCAACTTATCAATCAGAAAAAAGACTGTACAAGGAAATATCACAAACTTATCAAAGATATTGAAATCATAGCCAACATCTAGTTACAAATCCAAGACATTGTGAAACAAGCTGATGCCAACAATTAACTAGCAGATATTGAAACTATGATATTACATATTAGAATCAAAAATGGTAGACTTGTTCTCTTTTAGTTCTAGTCTTTTATTTAAAGTCTTTTCTATTTTTTACTTGAATCTCTCTATTTCTTTTCCTCTTTATCTCTTATTTTAAAACAGTTTGTAACAGTCACATATAATATCACACTAACTTCTAACTCTAAGTCCAAATTTAAACTTAGAAGGGATAAGGTGATGTAATAAGATGTGACAACCATTATGCAAGTCATAAAGGTCACAGTTACGGTCACAAACAACTTGTGATGTAACAGAAGGGTGATGTTATATATTATAAAGATATGATAACTTTATCTATATTAAACTTATAACATTTAGAGTAGGCTGGATGTAGATATGTATAGACTATGTACTAGATATATATATATAAAACATACCTGTACTAAGAACCTTACCAAGTTCTTTTGTATCTAATAATACAAGTTCTCTCTTTTGACTAAACACTTGATCTTAAGCCATAATATTACAAGCAGAAGAAGAACATAAACAAGTATATTATATTTAAGTTCTGTTAACCAATAAATTAAGCCAATGCAAAGAAAAAGAGGTTATCACAGTTAACAAATATGTAAAGACACTGTAAAAAGAATATCAAGACCCTACTATACTACAAGGCACTGTCATACTACAAGGCAAAGGAAAACAAAGAAAAGGAATTATTCAAGAAGAAATACAATTATACAAACTCTATGCTATATCATTATCATTTATATCAAGAAAACCATCAACTTCTGATCTTATCTTTCTATAAGATAAAATTAACAATATAGAAAACTTATTAAAGACATTGACATATAATACTAGAATAAAATCACTATATATTTCCTAGAGCAAAAACATAATGCAGACACAAGTCAATAAGAACTACAAATTATCATTTATATAAAAAAACTGTTATGATTCAAGACTCAAAGTGTTAAGTCCAGAAACAACTCTTGTATTGGAGTGACACAAGAAAACTTGATAGAGTTCCTAATACAAAGTAGTCTACCTTATATACTTTTCCTCATGGTTCATGCTAGCTACTGTGCACCCTACCCTAAACAACCATGAGTATAACATGAGGCCAGCATGTGTTGTCCATACTATATGACGTCACTTTGTTCTAGAACCTTCTACTTCCTTCTTCCAAGTTCCGTGATCAGTCTTGTGACTACGCCATCAATTTGTGACTGATAAACCCTAACCCAAGTTGTTCTAAAAATAGAAAAAGTAAAAGTAAAAGTAAAAGTAAAAGTAAAAGTAAAATAAAGTGAAAAGAGAAAAATAAAATAAAGTCCACCGTCAACAATCTTGACATTACCCCCCTCTTAAGATTTCTCCTCTGGAGAAATGTCCTGTTCTCCAGTCTCTCCCTCTTATCTTTTTGTTCTCTTCTTCCATTTTTTCTTCTACCTTTTTCAAGTATTCACTTTCATCAATCTTTCTATCTTCCTTCCACCTTTTCCAATTCTTTTCTAATTTATTTAAATACTCCTCCTCAAACTTTCGATCATCCCACCCATACAACAACTTCACCATATACTTTCCCGGTAATTCCATTTTTCTGTATTCTCCCTTCTCCTCCACTTGTCGTCTCACTACTACTTTCCCCCGTTCGAACTCTTTAATCAATTCTTCCGCATTTTTTAAGTTTTCTTTCTTCTCCCAGGTATCTCCCTCTGCCGTGAATCCTTTCTACCTTATCAAATACTTTTCTACTCCCCTTATTTTTTTCTTGTTTAATATTTTTTCAACTTCCCATTCTTCTACCCCTTCTACCTCTACCGGTTTCCCTTCTTCCTTCTTCTGTCCTTTTACTTGCTCCTTATATCTCACTATCTGGCTTATGTTTATTACCAGATGAATTCTCATCGAACTTGGCAACCGTAATTTTACCGCATTCGACGATACTACTTCCTCTATCGCATAAGGCCCCACATATCTCTCTGTCAATTTCTTGCTTGGCCTTTCCTTAAACACTAGATCCTTAGTGATCAACAATACTCGATCTCCCTTTTTCCACACTTCAGTTTCCTTTCTGCCCCTATCCGCATATCTTTTCATTTCTTCTTATGTCTTCCTCAATACTGCCTCTGCTTCTTCCTGTACTTTCTTCATTCTTTCCACGAACGCTGTCACACTTTCTACTTTTCCTTTTCTTCTAATGTCTTCCCCCATTCTTAACTCTTTTCCATAGTTTGCCATGAATGGCGAAACTTTAGTTGCTGTGTGAACCTTATTGTTCACTGCAAACTCTGCTGCTGCCAACCACTCTGGCCAATCCTTCTGTCTATGCTCAACAAAGAACCGAAGATACTGCTCCAGTTCTTGGTTCATCCGTTCCGTCTGTGGGTGGAACACTGTTGACAACTTCATTTTTATTCCTAATATTCAATTCAATTCTTTCATCAATTCCACCACAAACTGCGGTCCTCTATCTGACACTACACTCTCCGGTAACCCGTGCAACTTCCATACATTGTCCCGGAAAAGTCTTGCCAACCCTTCTGCCAATGTTCCCTCCGTAGTTGCCACAAAATGGGTCATTTTTGACAACCTGTCACACACTACCAAGATCGCATCTTTCCCTGCTACTACCGGCAACTTCGTTATAAAGTCCATAGTTAAGTGTGACCACGTCTTCTGTGGTACTTCACTCAGTTTTAGCTTTCCCGCCAGTTCTTCCGTCCTATTCTTCATTCGCTGACATAGGTCACATCCTTCTACATACTTTCCAACATCTCTAGTCACTCCCGGCCACCAGTAATTCCTCATTACCAGCTCCACGGTCTTCTACCTTCCTTCATGTCCCACTGCCGGTGCATCATGGTGTAGTCTAATTATTTCTACCCTCAGTTCCTCATCTTTCGGCACATACACCTTCCCTTCTTTCAGCACCAAGTCACCTTCAATCTTCCACTCGTTTCCTCTCAGTTCCTTAACCCCTGCCTTCTTCATCTCCTCTACTACTCTAACTACATCCTCATCTTTACTTCTTGCTTTTCTAATTTTTTCTACTATCTCTACCTTGGGTCCTTCTACCACTACTTCATACATATTACAAATCCACTGATCCTTAATAAATATTTGGTTCTCGTTGTCCTTGTCTGTACCTACTTTCCAGTCCACTCTCCTACTAAGTCCATCTGCTTTCCCCATTTTACTACCTGCCACATGCTTTAAGGTAAAATCAAACCTAGACAAATATAAGGTCCATCTAGCCTGTCTTCGGTTCAACTTTTGCACTTTCATAAAATATTCTAAGTTCTTGTGATCTGTCCAGATCTCGAACTTATATCGCACTCCTTCCAACAAGTGTTTCTATGCCTCCAATCCCCTGATGATTGCTAGCATTTCTTTATCATGTATTTCATAATTCCTCTCCATTTTGTTCAACGACTTAGAGAGGAATGCCACTGGCCTCCATAGCTTATCATCACATTCCATTGACAATATTTCCCCCGTTGCATAATCCGACGCATCTACTTCCATCCTCATTCTTTTGTCTATATCTGGAGCTGCTAACACCAGCTTCTTGGTAAACCTCTCTTTCAACTCGATAAACGCCTTTTGCTCTCTCTCTGTCCACTCCCACTTTTTATCCTTTTTTACTAAATCATGTAATGGCCTTGCCACCGTTGCAAAACCTTCTATGAACCGGCGATAATAGTTGGCCAGTCCCAAGAACTTCTGCACATCTTTGACACATTTCGGTGTCGGCCACTCCAAGACTCCTTTTACTTTCTCCTTCTCCATCTTTATCTCTTCCGGTCCTATTATTACTCCTAGAAACTCTACCTCTCTCACTTTCCATTTACACTTCTCTGGCTTTACATACAAGTCATTCTCTTCCAGCCTCTTGACCACTTCTGCTACCAGCTCATCATGGCCTTCCTCCGTTTCCATCCCCACTATCACATCATCAATAAAAACTGCTACTTTCCCTGTATTCATCAAATCCCTTAACAGTTCGTTCATCATGGCCTGGAATGTAGCTGGAGAGTTTGTTAATCCAAAGAACATAACAGTCGGTTCAAATGACCCCTCTGGCATCGTGAACACAGCCTTCCACTCATCCTTCTCCTTAATCCTCACATTGTTATATCCCCACCTCAGATCCATCTTTGTAAACACCTTCTTCGTCCCAATATTTTCCAGAACATCCGAAATTAGAGGAAGTGGGTAATTGTTTTTACTGTCCACTCATTCAGATATTGGTAATCCTGAACCATCCTCTTCTTCCCATTCTTCTTCCATACAAAGAACACCGGCGCCGTTTGCGGTGATTTTGACAGCCAGATGTACCCCTTCCTTAGCTGTTCCTTTACGAATTCTCTCACCTCTTCCCTTTCTTCTCTCGACAAAGGATACACCTTTCCCTTCCGCGGCATAAACCCCTCCTTAACATCTATTGCATGATCCCACAACTTCCTTGTGGGCATTCTTTCTGACTGTTTCTTTCCGAAAACCTTTATCCATCTATGGAATTTTTCTGGCACCAACTTTATAGCCTCCGCCTCTGACTTTGCTACCTGTTCCTCCTCATTCCATATCTCCCACTCCTCCACCACTTTTCTAACTTCTACCGTCTTCCCCTTCTTCTGGTTTTTCTTCTTTTCCTTTTTCTCTTTTCTTTCCTCTTTTTCCTCTCTTGCTTCTTCTTCCTTCTGTTTTTCCCACCCCGATTTCTCTTGCACTGGTCTCCATTGTTTTCCACATTCTTCCGGACACCTTGTCATCTTGACCTCCTCTGTCTTCCAATCAATTTCTGGATTATGGCGTTCTAGCCATGGCATTCCCAGAATTACTCCCCACTTTTGTCCTCCAATTACATCAATCTCCGTTCTTTCCACATGCCCCTTATAATATACATTTACCTCCACAGTATTTTCTATCGGTCCCTCCCTATTGAAAGACCCGTCCACATTCCTCACCTGTATTGGCCTCTCCAACTTTTTCAGCTTGAAACCTTTCTTTCTTGCAAACTCTGAGCTCATTACTAACCCCGTAGCCCTACTATCCAACAATGCCTCCACTGTAATCTCTTCCTGCGTATCTAACCTTTCTAATCCAATTTTTATCATAACCTCCCTTATGGCTTCCCCTTACTTCTTCTTACTTCAGTCTCCTCCTTGTTAAGTGCATCAGCTTTTATTTTGCTAGCTAATACGCTGTATCTATTGTGAGAACCTAGTTGAGAAGTTCTAAGTTCTCACCCTCTTTTAAATTGTCTGCAAAGTTTGAAATCTCTTCAATCCTTCCTCCACTATATTCTATTCTCCTATTGTCTGCTACTCTTTCCCTTTGTTCCTGATTCCTACAATGGCAGGCCATGTGCCCAAATCCCCCGCAAGCGTAGCAATTTCTCCCCCTATCTACTTCCATTGCAAAGGGGTCTCGCCTAGGAAGAACTCCAGCCTCTTGCTCTGATCCTCTCACTACCACCACATTCGTCCTCTCAATTCCCTCCATTGAAGCAGGCCTTATTATCGCCTGCTGAGGTGTTTGCCTCCTTTGCCACACTAAGGGTCGTGGCAAGCTCTGTCTTTGCTCCTGCTTCGGAGCCTCTCCTCCCTATTCTTTCTTTCCTCACAATCTCTCTTCCTCCCTCCGACTTTCCCTCCAATTCCTGTCAAGGGCCATTGCCCTCCTATACCAGTTTTCTATGGAGGTCGGCGGATTTTCCACCTCCATCAGCTTCCTCCTGATTCCTCCATTCATCCCTCGCTTGAATTCTTCCACTAACGGCCTTCCCTCATACCCACTTCCTCTCGCTACTCTCTTGAACTCCTGAACAAATTCCTCCATTGTTTTTCCTCCTTGCTCCATCTTTCTCAACTCCGCCGCCTTCACCAACTCCTCCTCTCCTCCTCCAAACTCCTTCTTCAAAGTTGTCAAGAATTCCTCTGCTGTTTCGTATTCCATCTTCTCTGACTCCAATTTCTCTAATACATTCTCCTTCCAAACATCCGCTGACCCTCCCTGCACATGTGACAAGACCCAAAACACCTGTTCCTCCACCGTTGCTTCCCTCATCTTCATCCTCAAATATAGTCTGCACACCGTAACAAATCCTCCCACCTTTCCTGTTTCTCCATTGAAGATAGCTGGCATAGCTACCTCCACTTTGGGCCCTGTCATTCTTCTTTCCTCTCCTCCTGTTTCTCCTCCTCCTGCTGCAAGCAGGGCTTGTATTTGCGCCTGCATTGCTGCCAACTGTTCCTGTTGTTGGCGGATAATGGCGTGTAAGTTGTGTTGACTCATGATGGGGTAAGGTGGTGGTGGTGGTGTGAGTGGAGGTGGTGATATATATATTGGGAGAGCGGAACCTGTGCTGGTCTCACTCTCGGACTCGTACTTGGAAGATGAAGAAATCTCTGTATGTGATAGCGGGCCCTCTTCTTGTCCCGCCTACACAATTACTGACTACTTCTATCAACTGGCTACTGCCCTAAAAGAAAAGTATGCAATTTTGACCTAAGAAGGTCGTTCTACTCTAAACTGTTGTTTTAGGAACGAACAGTTGTTCCTCTGTGTAGACACACCACAAGGGGATGTGTAGCACAAGGCTGATAATGGAAAAGGTATGTATCATGTCCACACAAGGTAATACGTTCAAGCTGCACTAGTGGGCTTTAATGCAGTTGACCGGCTAGGCTTCCTCTGCCTAACTAGCATACTTCTTAAGTCTAGGGTCCGACTGTTTTTTCTTGACTAAAGGGTTGTGTTACCCTTTGGTCGAGGATGAGATAAGAGTAAAAGGAAGAAAGTCAAAGGGCTAGTGTTAAGCGGTTTGGAATATATGGATCGAGTTCTAATGTTATGATTCAAGACTCAAAGTGTTAAGTCCAGAAACAACTCTTGTATTGGAGTGACACAAGAAAACTTGATAGAGTTCCTAATACAAAGTAGTCTACCTTATATACTTTTCCTCATGGTCCGTGCTAGCTACTGTGCACCCTACCCTAAACAACCATGAGTATAACATGAGACCAGCATATGTTGTTCATGCTGTATAATGTCACTTTGTTCTAGAACCTTCTACTTCCTTCTTCCAAGTTCCGTGATCAGTCTTGTGACTACGCCATCAATTTGTGACTGATGTAACAGTGTGACTGATAAACCCTAACCCAAGTTGTTCTAAAAATAGAAAAAGTAAAAGTAAAATAAAGTGAAAAGAGAAAAATAAAATAAAGACCACTGTCAACAATCTTGACAAAAACCACCATATGAACTCTTCTTTATATCTTATATAATGAACATAGTATTTTTATAAGAACATTAAAATAGGAGGATTGTTATGATTATGACTCATATTTATATTTACTATATCTTGTATTTGTTATGACTTAAATCTTAAAGTATTAATATATGCTAGCTTATGGTCTGTGTGAAACTATTACTAATCTACCCTAAAGGCTATGTATTATATATAAGATCAATATATAAAAATATGTTATATGACATTATTGTTCTAAAATCTTCTATGTTTTTCTTCTATATCATATAAGTAACTGTGATATGTGTGACTGACTTGTAACAGTTATCATACCTTGTTACAATGTGTGATATTATGCTATAACCCCAACTCTAAGTCCCAAATAAGAAAGTAAATAAAAATGAAAATAAGAAAGAAATAAAATACAAACAAAGTCTATTGTTTTCAATTCTGACAGTATTCTTCTCATGTAGTATTAGTCAGTATCTTGTATAATAGTAGAAGCTTTCTTATATTTTTCTTGCTGACTCTATATTGTTTTTATAAGAATATCTTCATTGTTTTCTCGTAGTCAATAAATATATATAATTATAGATATAGTCTTATATCTTTACACTTGACCAATTGATTATCTCTTTTATCCTTATTCAAGTCTTTGTCTAAGTTCTAATCTAGGTTCAGCTTAGAATTGTAATATTTGGTGCTTTATAAAGTATTATTAGACTTATCTTGCAAAAGGAGAGTATATAATAGTTAGATTACTGAAATATCATAACAGTTAGACTGTTGAAGAAATACTAGACAACATTGTGGTTAGGCTACTAAGTAGACATAATAGACAGAATAAAATAGAGAGCATCAGCTTTAAACTAAGCTACTAGTATTGAGATATTAGAAAAAATACTTAAATTATTGAGAATCATTATAAAAGATATCTCAGAAACTACAGAGATATTATCAAACAATATGTTTAGAGCACAGATACTAGCAATACTAGTAGAAATGATATCAGAGATACCAACACCAAAGAGTATAATCCAAACTTAGAATAGTTTGATAAAGACTAAATTGTTAGAGTTAAAGATAGTGGACTTTATATTTATTTTATCTTTATTTTTGGACTTAAGGCTAGAGAATAATGTGACATCACACATTGGTCACATGTCACATGGTTTTATATTACATAGAACATTGTAGAAGATTCTAGAACAAGATAATGTCATATAGTATATATTACATATGTTGATCTTAAGGAAAACACATGGCTCTTTAGAGTAGGCTAAGATTAGTATAGCATGGACTAGCAGTCTAGTGTATATAATGTAGACAAGCTTATACTTAGAACTCCATTAAGTTCTTTTGTATAAACCCTATATAAGATTCTTCTTCTGACTTACTACTAAGTCTTAAGTTGTAACATTAGAACTTGATACTACTTCCAAGATTGTCCAGCACCAGACTCTCTCAAAACTTATTCTCTACTCATTCTTAACTAAGAGACAATACCATCTTTTAGTCAAGAATAATTGCTGGGCTGTAAGCATAAGAGGTATATTAGTCAGATAGAGGAAGCCTGATCATTTAGATTGTATTAAAGCTTACTAGCATCCTTTGGACGTATCATCTTTTGTGGACATGTTAAGTAGTTTTTCACATAGAAGTCTCATGCTATAGTGTCTCCTTGTGACCTGTTCACTCAGAGAAACAATAGTAATCCTTTTAGTATTATTTATAGTAGAATGACATTCTTAAGTCAAAATCACATACAATTCAATTAGGACAGTAGTTGGTAATATAGGTAGCTAGTAGATGATGTGAGACAAATAAGAAGAGTACTGCTAGCATCTACTGAGATTGATTTAAGTTTGGAGTACAATTTAGAGAGGGAGACTAGTACTAGCTTCATCTTACCTCTCTATACATCCTCACCCTCTATACTACTCCCAATATTATCATTACCAACTCCAATCAACTCACCACTCTTTTATTACAACATGAGTCAATACAGCTCAATAAATCTGAAGCAGTTAGTTAGACAGCAATAAGAGCAAATAACTGCCTTACAGACACTAATTGCTCAAGTTAGTCTAGGAGGAAAAGGAGTAGTAGTACATCTCCCAACCCAACATAAGATCAAGTATAGATGTAGTCAAGTTACCAACATTCAGCAGGGAAGCAGAAAAGATTTTAGGATTCTTAACAGTATGTAGATTGTTCATTAGGATGAAAATGAGGAATGATTTAGTAAAAGAATAAGTGCAATAGGTATTGTCATATATATAGAGAGAATCAGCAGATATTTAGAGAGAAAATGTGATAAAGGATCTGGAAAATAGAAATTTGAGTTATGCAATAGTAGAAAATTTTTTATCAGATCTAAAAGAAGAATTTGGTGGAAGAGACAATGAAACAATGAAAGTGGCACCAATTGAAGAAGGTAGAATAGAGAAGTTTGTGCAGAAGTTTAGAAAAGCAGTAAGAAGAAGTAGATATGAAGAGAGACTATTGGTGGAGAAATTTAAAAGAGGCATGAATAGGTTGATATTGTGAAATTTGATGGAATTAGAATGCCCTCCCAAAAGCATTGAGCAGTGGTATGAGAGAGCAGTAAATATTAGAGTAAGAGTAAGAGGGAAGAAGAGAGACTGAGGAGAAGGAAAGAGGCAGGAGCTCTGGCTCAAAAGACAAATATACCAACAACTACTGGTAGAGCATAAGAGTAACAATAGCCTTAGCTCCAAGATTGGCCAAGAATATAGGAGGCTTTACAATAGTGGATGCTAATAGGATCTGCTCTGATAGAAAGAGTAGAAAGAACAAATACAGTTGTTGTAAACTCAAATCAATGGGCAGAGTTCATACCAAGACATGACCTATATGTGATAGAGGTGAACCACAGTAGAAATTTTTATAGTTGTGGGAAATTTAGATATATCATGAGAAATTGCAGAAATCAGAGAATTGTGAAATGAGAAAGGATATTAGAATATGAGGACAATTTGAATACTAGTAATTTAAATGGGGAAGAAAATCTAATAGTCTTTGATTAGGTTCTAACTACAATAGGTTTGCAATACTTTCTAAAGTAATAAATCTTGCTACAACCTAGATAATGGGAGCATGTTGAGAGAAGTTACAGTAAAGATTGGACTTGAGAGGATTAACATATATAAAAGAGTAATAGTAGAGGTATTGTTAGATAGTAGAGTGATAGGACTAGTAATAAGTTTAGAGTTTGCAAAAAGGCAAGGGTTTAAGTTAAAAAAATAGAAAGTCCAATATATGTGAGAAATATGGATAATTCTTTCAACAAGGAGGAACTTATTGAATATATAGTGGAGGTGAATATTTATTATCAGGGATATAGGAAGAGAACAGAGATTGATGTGATTGGAGAACAGAAGTGGAGTGTGATTTTAGAAATACTGTGACTTGTTCATCACAATTCTGAGATTAACTGGAGAACAGAAGAGATGAAGATAATGAGGTATCCAGAGGAATGTGAAAAGTAATGGAGACCAAGGCAGAGAAAACCAAGATGGCAGAAAGAAATGAGAAGAGAAGGAGCAGATGAAGGAGAAAGAAAAGAAAAGGAAGAAGAAACTAAAAATGGAAAAAAAATGGAAGTGAAGAAAGTAGCAGAAGAATAGGAAATTTGGGATGAGAAGGAAGAAGTAGCTAAGTCCAAAGAAGAGGCCAAGAAATTGATGTCTCAAAGGTTCCACAAGTAGATCTATGTTTTTGAAAAGAAAGCAAGTGAGAGGATGCCAATGAAGAAGTTGTGGGATCACATGGTAGAGGTAAAGGAAGGGTTTGTACTGAGGAAGGAGAAGGTATATCTGTTGTTAAGAGAAGAAAGAAAAGAGGTGTACAAGTTCATTAAAGAATAATTGAGGAAAAAGTATATCAGATCTTTAAAATCACCTCAAAAAGTACCAGTATTTTTTGTGAAAAAGAAAAATAGTAAGAAGCATATGATGCAGGACTATAGATACTTAAATGAATAGACAATTAAAAATAATTATCCTTTACCTCTCATTTTGGACATTGTAGAAAATATTAGTACCAAAAAAGTATTTACTAAGTTAGGTTTATGATGGGGTTATAATAATGTATTGATGAAGGAGAAGGATGAGTGGAAGGTGGCATTCATGACTCCAGAAGAGTCATTTGAACCAACTGTAATATTCTTTGGACTTAAAAACTCTCCAGTAACATTTCAAACAATAATGAACAAGATTCTTTAGGACTTGATTAATACTGGAGAAGTAACAAGTTTCATAGATAATGTTATAGTTGTTAGAGTTGTAAACAATGGACTTGGTTTTATTCTATTTTCCTTTTCTTTTATTTTTCTTTATTTTATTTTGAGTTTCTTTTTCTTTATTTGGATATAGGTAAAGAAGACAAAACATGATGTCACATGTCACATAGGTGTGACTCGGTGGTCACACAAGTCACATACTCATGTGATACAATGGAACAACATAGAAGGTTCTAGAAACAATGATATCATATAGTATAGTTAATACATGTTGACTTCAAGGCGAACACATGGTCATTAGGGTAGGGCTAAAGAAGTATAGCATAGACCATCAGTAGTCTGTATATAAAGTAGATGTCTTGTACTTAGGGACTCTATCAAGTTCTCTTGTGTTACTCAATACAAGAGTGTGTCTTTCACTTAAACCCAAAAGCCTAAGTCATAACAATAGTAGGGACAGAGAAGAAAGAAGAACATAATGAAATAGTGAAAGAGGCAGTAAAGAGGTTGGCAGAAAATTATTTTTATGTAAAACCAGAGAAGTACAAGTGGAAAGTGAGGGAAGTAGGATTTTTAGGAGTAGTGATAGAACTAAAGAGGATCAAGATGGAAGAAGTGAAAGTGAAAGGCATATTGGAATAGCCAACTCTGAAAGGAGTTAAAGACATATAGAATTTTTTGGGACTTGCTAAGTATTATTGATAGTTCATCAAAGATTTTGCAATGATAGCCAGACTATTACATAATTTTGTTTTAAAAAATCTGAAGTGAGATTGGACAAGGAGGCAAGAAAAGGTGTTTCAGAAGTTGAAGAAGAGATTCTCAAAAGAACTGGTATTAACAGTACTAGACTTAGACAAAAAAATGAGAATGGAAGTTAATGCATTGGACTATATAACAGAAGAAATGTTATCTATAAAGTATGAGGATAGATAATGGAAACTAGTAGCTTACCTCCCAATATATCTCAATGAGACAGAGAGGAACTACAAGATTCACAATAAAGAGATGCTGGTAGTAATAAGAGGATTGGAAAACTAGAGGCATTTGCTAGAAGACACCAAGTTCAAGTTTGAGATTTGAATAGATCATAAGAACCTAGAATATTTTATGAAAACACAAAATTTGAATAAGAGACAAGCTCATTAGACACTTCATTTGTTAAGATTTGACTTTACTTTGAAGGATGTTCTAGGAACAAAAATAGAGAAGGCAGATAGACTAAGTAGAAGACCATGTTAAGAATGAAAGAAGTGGACTTAACATTTTCTCATTTTCTTTCCTTATTTTTATTTTTATTTATTTTCCTTTATCATATTTTTAGAACTAGGGTTAGGGTTAGAGTGACAAGATCACACTGTCACACAGCAGGTTACATCAAATGACACAGTCATAAGTCATAGGATACATGGAAGAATGTAGAAGATTCTGGAAGAATGATGTTATACAACGTGTGAAACATATGTTGACCTTAAGGCATATACATGGTCATTTAGGATAGGCTAGAAATAGCTCACATGGACTATTAGGTAGTAGTATATAAGGTAGACAGTTCTGTACAGAGTTCTCTATCGAGTTCTCTTGTATAACCCTATACAAGGTTCTGTCCAACCCTAAGGACTTAAGTCATAACAGACCAGACTTGTCAAGATTACAGAAAGTGGACTTTGTTCATTTTTATTTTCTTTCTCATTTTTTTTTTATTTTTTATTTTTAGAACTCTGGGATTAGGGTTAGAAGTGACTGGTCACATCAGTCACATCTGGTGGTATGATCACAACATTGATCACGGGACCTAGGAGAAGGAAATAGAAGGTTCTGGAACAAAATGACATTATATAACATGGACACCACATGTTGGCCTCATGCTTTACACATGGTCATTTAGGGTAGGGTGCACAGTAGTTAGCATGGACCATCTGTAGGAGTATATAAGATAAACTATTTTGTAAAAAGCTCTTCATTGAGTTCTCTTGTGTAACTCTATACAAGGTTCTTCTCATTGACCCACACTAAGATTGTGAAGTCATAACAAGACTGGAAAGTAAATATAGAAAAGAACATCAAAAATCAAAAATTAATTAGAGAAGAATGGATTTATAATTTAGTAAAAGTAGTAATAGAAGGACTTGAGGTAGATATAATAAAAATAGCTAGAGGAAAAGATGAGAAAGTAGTTATGATAGTAGAAGAGATAAAGAAGATAGGAGTAAAAGTATTAAGAGAGATGGTAGATAGAAGAAGATTTAGTATTGAAGAAAGGAAAAGTATATATGCTAAAGGATGAGAAGTTAAGAGTGGAAATAATCTAGTTACACCATGATGTACTAACAATAGAATATAGAGGAAAATATAAAATGACAGAGTTAGTGATAAGAAACTACTAGTGGCTAAAAGTAACTAAAAATGTAGAAAAATACATAGATAGCTACAATATGTGTTAGAAGATGAAGAATAGAATAGAAGCACCAGCAGGGAAGTTGAAGTTGAGTGAGATACTAGAGAAACTATGGACATACCTAATAGTAGACTTTATCACAAAGTTACTATTAGTAGCTAGAAGGAATGCAATCCTAGTAGTCTGTGATTTGTCAAAAATGACACATTTTGTGGCAAAAACAGAGGGAATATCGGCAGGGGGACTAGCAAAGTTGTTTAGAGATAATGTGTGAAAGTTGCATGGATTACCAAAAAGTATAGTATTAGATAGAGGGCTACAGTTTGTAGCAGAGATGATAAGGGAGCTGAACAAGGTACTAGGAATTGAAATGAAGTTATTAACATCCTTCCACCTACAAATAGATGGGTAAACATAACAAATGAATCAGGAGTTGGAACAATATCTCCAATTCTTTGTAGATCACAGACAGAAGAATTGGCCAGAATGGCTAGTAACAGCTGAATTTGCAGTTAAAAATAAAATGCATTCAGCAGCCAAAGTATTTCTGTTTATGGCAAACTATGGTAGAGAGCTAAGAATGGGAGTAGATATAAGAAGAAAAGAAAAAGTAGAAAAGACAACAGAGTTTATAGAGAAGATAAAAAAGGTTCAGAAGGAAGCAGGTGCAGCATTAATAAAAGTATGAGAAGAGATGAAACAACAAGCAGATAGGAAAAGGAAGAAAGCAGAAGAATGGAAAAAGAGAAACAAAGTAATATTGAGCACAAAAGACTTAGTATTCAAAGAAAGACTGGCAAAAAAGCTAGTGAATTGATATGTTAGTTTATATATATCATCAACAAGGTAGTTTCTACTAATGCAATCAAATTACAATTGCCCACTTTGATGAGGATTCATCTGATTGTAAATATTAGTTGAGTAATACAATACAGAAAACAAATGGAAGGACAGAAAGCTGAAGAAATGAAACTAGTGGAAATAAAGAGAGTTGAGGAATGAGAGGTTGAAAAAATATTAAATAAAATAAAAATAAGGGAGGTAATGAAGTACTTGGTGTGATGGAAGAGGTTTATAACAGGGTATAACATCCAAGAAAAAGAGGAAGATCTAGAGAATGTGAAAGAAGTAGTAACAGAGTTTGAAGAGAAAATGAACACAAAAGTAAGATAACAAGAGAAGTTGGATATAATAGAAGAAAGAGACTTTAGGAGAGGGAAGTTGCTAGGAAAGTATACAGCAAAGATGTTATATAAATAAGATAATAGAAAGTTTGGAGTAGAGTACTTAAGAAAGTTGAAGAGGAACTAGTGAAAATAAAAGTCAGTTTCTCTAGAAGAGAAACCTTAAAGGGAGAGTAATGTTAAAGTTGAAGATAGTAGACTTCACATTTATTTTTATTTTTAGACTTAGAGTTAGGAAATAATATAACATTACATGTGACTGTCACATGTTACAAAACACTGTCACAGTCACATGAAATATGAAACATCATAGAAGGTTCTGGAACAAGATAACACTATATAGTATATATTACATATGTTGATCTTAAGAAAAACATATGGCCCTTTAGAGTAAGCTAAGGCTAGTGTAGTATTGACTAGTAGTCTAGCATATATAAGATAGATAAACTTGTACTTGGAACTCCATTGAGTTGAGTTCTCTTGTATAAACCCTATATAAGATTCTTCTTTTGACTTACTACTAAGTCTTAAGTTGTAACAAAGTATATTCATGGCTTCTCTAGTATCTCACTCAGCTTCAACTTCCCTGCTAGTTTTTTTATTCTTTAATACATATTACAACTATCTATATACTTTCTTACATCTCTTGTTACTCCAGACTACTAGTAATTCCTCATTACCAACTCTGTCATCTTTCATCTTCCTTCATATTCTGCTACTAGTATATTATGATGCAACTGGATTATATCCACTCTCAATTCTTTATCTTTCAGTACATAAACATTCTCTTCCTTCAATACTAACTCTTTTTCAATCTGCCACTTATTCCCTTATAATACTTTAACTCCTATTTTCTTTATCTTCTCTACTACTCTGACTACTTCTTTATTTTTTCTTCTAGCTATTTTTATTTTTCCTAATATTTCTACTTTAGGTTCTTCTATTATTACTTTGGTTAAATTACAAATTCATTACTCTATTCTTTAATTAAAGTTTGGTTTTTATTGTTTTTTTCTATATCTACTTTCCAGTCTAGTATTCTACTAAGTCTATCCACTTTCCCCATTTTTGTTTCTGGCACATGTTTCAAGGTAAAATTGAATCTTGACAGGTAGAGTACCCATCAGGCTTGTTTTCTGTTCAATTTCTGTGTCTTTATGAAATATTCTAAGTTCTTATAGTCTATCCAAACTTTGAACTTAAACTTGGTATTCTCTAATAAATATCTCCAATTTTCCAATCCTCTTATCACTGCTAGCATTTTCTTATTGTGGATTTTGTAGTTTCTTTCTGTCTCATTTAGAGATTTTGAGAGATATATTACAGGTCTCCATTTCCTATCTTCACACTCCATAGATAATATTCCTCTTATTACATAGTCCAATGTGTCAACTTCTATTCTTATTTTTTTGTCTAAATCCAGTGTTGCTAACACTAGTTCTTTTGTGAATCTTTTCTTCAACTCCTTAAATGCCTTTTCTAGTCTCTACTTCTGATCCTTCTTTACCAGGTTATGTAGAGGTCTAGCTATTGCTGCAAAATTTTTAATGAAATATCAATAGTAATTTACTAGTCCCAAAAACTTCTGTACATCTTTAACTCTTTTTGGAGTCAGCTAGTCCAATACTCCTTTTACCTTCTCTTCTTCTCTTCTTTCATCTTAATCTCCTCTAGTCTAATCACTACATATAAAAATACTACCTCTCTAACCTTCTACTTGTATTTTTCTAGTTTTATGTATAAATTATTTTCTGCTAATCTTTTCACTACCTCTTTACTACTTCATTGTGCCTCTCTTTCTCTTCTATTCCTACTATAGTGTTATCAATGAAACTTGCTACTTCTCTAGTATTGATTAAATTTCAAAGGATCTCATTCATCATAGTTTGGAATGTTGCTAGTGAATTTGTGAGTCCAAAGAACATTACTATTGGTTCAAAAACTCTTTCAGAGTTGTAAATACTGCCTTCCACTCATCTCTCTCCTTGATCTGCACATTATTATATCCCTATCTTAGATCTAACTTAGTAAACTTCTTTTTCATACCTATATTCTTTACAATATCCAAAATAAGAGATAAAAGATAATTGTTCTTAATGGTCTATTCATTTAAATACCAATAGTCCTAAACCATCCTCTTCTTATTATTCTTCTTTTCTACAAAAGATATAGATGCTGTTTAAGGCAACTTTAAAGATCTGATATACTCTTTTCTCAATTGTTCTTTGATAAACTTATGTATCTCTTCCCTCTCATCTCTTGACAATAGATACAACTTTTCCTTCCTCAGCACAAACTCTTTCTTTATCTCAATTTCATAATCCTACAACTTCCTCATTGACATTCTTTTACTTGCTTTCTTCCCAAAAATATGGATCCACTGATGGAAATGTTCTGATACCAATTTTTTGGCCTTCTCTTTTAATTTTTCCACTTCTTTCTTTTTATCCCAAATTTCCCATTCCTCTGTTATCTTCTTTACTTTCATTTTTCTCTCCTTTTTTAGTTTTTCTTCTTTTTTTTCTTCTTCTTTTTGTTTTTTCTATCCCAATTTTCCTTGCTTTGGCCTTCACTACTTTCCACATTTATTTGGATATCTTGTTATCTTTACTTCTTCAGTCTTCCAATTGATCTCAAGATTATGGCATACTAACTATAGTATTCCCAAGATTATATTCAACTTCTATCTACTAATCACATTAATCTCTGTTCGCTCTCTATGTCCATTATAATAAATATTGACCTCCACAGTATGCTCTATTGGCCCCTTCTTATTGAAAATCCCATCTACATTTCTCATATAAATAGATCTTTTAATTTTCTTCAACTTAAACCTCTTTTTTCTTACAAACTCTGAGCTCATTACTAGTCCTGTTACTTTACTATTCAACAATGTCTCCACTGTAATTCCTTCCTGCATATTTATTCTTTTGGAACCAATCTTCACTGTCACTTCTCTTAATGCTCTTTCTTTTTCTTCTATCTTTCTTACTTCCACCAGTTTTTCTTTTCTTTCTTTTCTTTTCTTTCTTTCTTTAACTTTTCTTCTCTTAAAATCATTCTTCTATCATTCTTACTTACAAATTCCTCTAGATCTGGAATACCAGCTTGCATTATTCAATTAGCTAGTATATGAAACCTGTTATAAGAACCTAGTTGAGGACTACAAGATTCTCCTCCTCTTTTAAATTATCTTTAATATTCAAATTGTCTCCATACTTAATCCTCCTCCCTTAGCTCACTTTACCCTGATTTATACAATTCCTTGCTAAATAGCCAAATTCTCCACAATTGTAACAATTTCTCTCCCTGTTTATCTTTGTCACATAAAGGTCTCTTCTTATTTCTTCTCCTCTTTCTTTTTATCCTTGCAGGAGTTCCTGACTACCACTATGTTTGTTCTCTCCATGTTATAAGACGAGAGTGTGGACAGACTTTAACTAGGGTTAGGGTTAGCCAGATATAGATAGATAGTATTATTATTAGTCTACAATGGATAGAGAGCATGTGACAGAGGCTAGAACAGTCTAGAAGGAGTTAGAGTTAGAGATGACATCAAGGGACAATGGTTCCTCATGGTGTACATATAGTGCACACATGGTGACAGAGATTAAAGAGTATGACATCAGAGTACATAGATATAGCATAGTGGCCTTGAGGAAGAAGCATGGTAGATGAGTAATAGGACATGAGGTAGACACATTGTTGTAGCACGGACCACCTTATATTTATATAAATAGAGGAGCAATGCAGTAAGGGCTCCTTGTCGAGTTCTCTTGTAAATTTCCACTACTAGATAGCCAACTAAGAGCTTTGCTGAAGTAAGCAAACTACAAGTGCTATTCCAGCGAGTAGTTGCTACAACACTCCATTCCTTCCATTGGAACTAGTTCTGCTAGTTTTTTTTTAGTATTTTCTGTCTTTTGAGCCAGATCTGGAGAGAGGATACACATGGCCTAAATTCTCCTGGATTATTGACTGCCCTAGTCTACTGCCTCTGTTCCTGACTTCTATCTTCTCTCTTTCCCATCAATATTTTTTCCTTCCTTTGACTTTTCCTCCAATATTTGTCTAAATTAGTGGTACATTCATACTACTGATCAATACTTCTTGGAGGTCTTTCTGTTTCCATCAACCTCCTCCTAATAGTTTCATTCATTCCTCTCTTAAATTACTTCACTAATACCTTTTTTTCATATCTACTTTTTCTAGCTGTTCTTCTAAATTCTTGAACAACTTCTTCTGTTGTCTTTCCTTCTTACTCTATTCTTTTGAGTTCAGCTACTCTAGCCAACTCATTATCTCCTTCTTCAAATTCTCTTTTTAGTTCTACTAAAAAATCTCCTACTTTCATATCTTTCAATAAATTCTCTTTTCATATATCTGCCAATTCTTCTTGTATATATATCAACATTCACTATACTTGTTCCTCTACTTTCTCATCTCTCATACTCCTCCTTATATATAGTTTATATATTGTTACAAATCTCACTACTTATTTTGCTTCTCTACTAAACAGTTCTACTCTAGATCTAGGAAACTTCTTTGCTCTCTCTTTTTCTTCTCTTGTCTAAGCTGCTACTAAGGCTTGTAATACTGAGATTTATTCTTGTTGATGCCTCATTTAAAGCAACAGTTAATTAATATTGTGTTAACTCATGGTATAATATGTAAGAGGAAAGTTGATTGGTATAGAAGACCAGTATAGGCTTCTCTCTATTATCATTTATATATTCTTACCTCCAACATCATCACCACTTTCATTATCCCACTCTTAGTGTTATGAACTTAAGTCCTTAGTGCTGAACAAAAGAAAGAACCTTGTATAGGGTTACACAAGAGAACTTGATAGAGAACTCTGTACAAGATAGTCTACCTTATTGTTAAGATTGTTGATGGGGGACTTTATTTTATTTTTCCTTTTCATTTTTATTTTACTTTTACTTTTCTTTTTAATTTTTCTATTTTTAGAACAACTCGGGTTAGGGTTTATCAGTCACGCTGTCACATCAGTCACAAATTGATGGTGTAGTCACAAAACTGATCACAAGACATGGGAGAAGGAAGTAGAAGGTTCTAGAACAAAGTGACGTCATACAGCATGGACAACACATGCTGGCCTCATGTTACACTCATGGTTGTTTAGGGTAGGGTGCACAGTAGCTAGCACGGACCATGAGGAATAGTATAAAAGGTAGACTACTTTGTATTAGGAACTCTATCGAGTTCTCTTGTGTCATTCTAATACAGGAGTTGTTTCTTGACTTGACACTTTAAGTCTTGAATCATAACACTTATATACTATTACTTAATGGTCTGTGCAAGCTATTTATAACCTACCCTAAATGACCATGTGGATCACACATTATATGATATCATCCCTTTCAAAACCTTTTATATTCTTTTCTATGCCTTCATGACTTGTGACTATTCCTATCATCATGACTGATGTGACCAGGTGATGTTTCCACTCTAACCCTAATCCTAAGTTCTAAAAATAGAAAAGTGAAAAGAAAGTAAAAAATGAGAAGGAAAATAAAAGGGAAACTAAGTCCACTTTCTGTGATCTTGATACTTAGACTCATATTCTAAGTTTGAAGCAATCTCTGTAAGTGCTAGTAAGCCTTTTTCTTATTCTACCTCATACTATTTATTGATTACTTAAACTACTAACTACTGTCTTAAGGAAATGTAAATATTTTTGGTCTAAGAAGACTATTCTATTCTAGATGATACTTTAAGAGCAATTACTATTCTCCTAGATAGACAGATCACAAGTAGATCTTTAGTATGAAGCTAATATTTAAAAAGAGTATATAACATATTCATATAAGGTTTTAGCTAGTATATCTCTTATATCTAGAGCCTAGAAATTCTTCTTGACTCAAGGTAGTGTTGCCTTTGGTCAAGAATGATAAAGAGAAAGAGAGAGCTCTGTGTTGATTAGTCTTAGAAAAGAGTATTGAGTTCTAATATTATAATTTAAGACTCAAAGTATTAAGTTAAGAAAGAAACTTTGTATTAGAGTTAATATAAGAAAACTCAATGAAGTTTCAAGTAAAAAGCCATCTATCTTATATACATTAGACTAATAGTTTATACTACACTAAATCTAGCCTATCCTAAAGATTATATACTATATACCATTAATATATGGGCTGACATCATTGTTCTAGAACTTTTAGAAGGGGATCTAGTATTGAAAGAAGGAAAGGTATATGTGCCAAAGAACAAAAAGTTGAGAGTGGAAATAATCCAGTTACATCATGATATGCTAGTAGCAAAATATAGAGGGAGATGGAAAACAACAGAGTTGGTAACAAGGAATTATTGGTAACTAGGAGTGACAAGAGATGTAGGACAATATATGGAAGGATGTGATATGTGTCAGTGGATGAAGAATAGGACAGAAGTACTAGCAGGGAAGCTAAAGCTAAGTGAGGTACTAGAAAGACTATAAATTCATCTAACAGTTGATTTTATCACCAAGTTATCATTAGTAGCTGAGAAGGATACAATTTTGATAGTTTGTGATAAATTGTCCAAAATAACTTATTTTATAGCAACAACAGAAGAAATATTAGCAGTGTTATGACTCAAAGATCTTAGAGTTAATTAATGAATAGAACCTTGTATTAGGATTAACACAAGAGAACTCAATAGAGAACTCTGTACAGGATCATCTACCTTATATACCTTAGACTACTGGTGTTACAAACTCAAGTTCTTAGTGTTGAACAAGCGAATGAACCTTGTATTGGATTAACACAAGGGAACTCAATAGAGAACTCTGTACAGGATTGTCTACCTTATATACTAAAACTCCATGACCCCTGCTGACTACTTCTAGCCTACTCTAAACAGCCATGTGCTTGTCTTGAGATCAACATGTGTTTAAACATGCTGTCTGACATCATTCTTTCAGAACCTTCTACACTTTTCCATGTGACATATGACTGTGACCTTTGTCACATGACTGGTGTGGTGATGATGTCATCTCAACCCTAATCCTAAGTTCCCAAAAATAAAGATAAAAGAAAAGGGAAATGATAAATAAGAAAAGAGAAAGGTAAAAATAAAAAACAGTTAGAGTCCACTGCCTTGAACTCTGACAACTGGTCTGTGCACTACTACTTTAGCCTATCCTAAATGACCATATGTCTGTCTTAAGACCACCATGTGTATAACACATAGTATAATATTATTTCTTCCAGAATCTTCTACTATTTTTTATTATGGCATATGATCATGTGATAGTATGACCTGTGACATCCCACTAATTCATAACCCTAGTTCTAAAAATAGAATAGACTAAGAAGAGCAGAAAAGAAAAGGGAAAAAAATAAAAAAGAAGAAAAATAAAATAGAGTCCAATCTTTGTATTTCTAACAAGCAGAAGAACTGGCATGGTTGTTTAGAGACAATATACACAGATTGCCTGAAAGCATGGTGTTGGATAGAAGACCACAGTTTGCAGCAGAGATGATTAAGAAGTTGAATAAAATGTTAGTAATTGAAATAAAACTGTTGACAATATTCCATTCACAAACAGATGGATAAACTGAACAAATAAATCAAGAGCTGGAAAAATATCTTATCTCATAGTTCATAGACAAAAGGATTGGCCAGAATAGTTATTCTTAGCAGAATTTGTAGTTAATAACAAAATACATTCAGTAACAAAGATATTTCCATTTATGGCAAATTATGGTAGAAAACTGAGAATGAGAGCTGATATCAAAAGAAATGGAAAGGTAGAAAAGGTGATGGAGTTCACAGAAAGAATGAAAAAGGTTCAGAAGGAAGTAGAAGCAGCACTGAGGAAGGCATAGGAAGAAATGAGGTAATAGGCAAATAGAAGGAGAAAAGAAGTGGAAGAGTGGAAGAAAGATAACAAAGTGATGTTGAGTATGAAGAACTTGGTGTTCAAAAAGAAACTAGCAAAGAAGCTAGTAGATTGATATGTCAGTTCATACTTCATTGATGAGGTGATATCTATCAATGCAATCAAGCTACAACTGCCCAATTCAATGAGAATTCACCCAGTTGTGAATTTCAGTCAAATAGTACAATACAGAGAGTAAGTGGGGGGACAGAAGACAGAGGAAGCAAAACTAATGGAAGTGGAGGGAGTTGAAGAGTGAGAAGTAGAAAAAATCCTAAACAAAAGAAAAATATAAGGAATTGTGAAATATATAGTACAGTGGAAGGGATTTACAGTAGAGCATGAGATATGAGAGAGAGAGGAAGACTTGGAGAATGCAAAGGAAGTAGTAGCTGAGTTTGAGGAATAAATACAGAAGTTGGATATAGTGGAAGAAAGAAAGTTGGAGGAGAACTGGTGAAAATGGAAGTCAGTTTCTCTAGAGAAGAAACCTTAAAGGGAAGGTAATGTCAGAATTAAAGACAGTGGACTCTAATTATTTTCAATTCCTTTCTCATTTCTCATTTCAATTTTCTTTTCTTCTCCTTTTATTTTGGAACATAGGATTAGGTGTTACTGTGATATTACATGACATGGAGAAAAGACATAGAAGGATCTAAAATAGATAATGTTATACAACATAGCAATAGCATGTTGGCCTTTTAGCAAACACATGTACTTTAGGATAGAATAGAGTAGTGTGTGCACAGACCACATTCTGTGGTATATAAGATAAATTAAATTGTACTTGGAATCCTATCAAGTTCTCTTGTGATAACCCAATCCAAGGTTCTTTTCTTATTCCAACTCTAAGGGATTTGAATCATAATATTGTGGGCTTTGAAGATAACTTTTTTTCCTACTAGATGTTTCTAGTAGGAGCCATAAATATTAACAGGTATGAATAAACAGGTGTACTTAACAGTTTACTGTTCTTAGAGTTATATCTTCTATCTTAAGTATAGTAAACCTATTTACTAGTAATCAGAGTACACAAATTGCTGATTGCTGTATATAAAATCTTTGTCTACAGTATTATCAAAATTATCCTAGTCTTTGGGCTCTAATTACTATGCTACTTCCATATCCTTAAATAAGTTCAAGTCCTTTATCAGTTTCTCCCATTGCTCAGCTAGATGTTCAGTCTCATTAGGTGCTATGACTTAAGTAAAGACAAAAGACAACTTTTATATTAAGTAACACAAAAGAACTCAATAGAGTTCCAAGTACAAGATTGTTATAAGATAAGAAAGTGTGGACAGACTTTAGCAAGATATAGATAGTAGTATTATTATTAGTCTATGACAAGAGAGAGAGAAGTCACATGACTAGGAAGTCACATGACATTACATCATAGGGTCTAGAGTAGTCTAGAAGGATCTATGGTCTAGAAGGATTGAGAAAAGTCTAGAGATAGAGTGACATTAAGGAACATGTTAATAGTATGGTTTCCTCATGGTGTACACATGATGTATGCATGGACAACAGAGATTAAGAGTAGAGTTGAGGGTATGATGTCAAGGCACATGTATATGGCATGCTGGCCTTGAGGAAGATGCATGGTGGATAAGTAATAGGATATGAGGTAGATTACAAATGGACATGAGGATAGGGCATGGACATTAGGGTAGGCATAGAGAAGTTGTAGCATGGACCAAGGATACTTATATAAATAGTTGGTAGAATACTGTTGTGGTTTCCTGTTGAGTTCTCTTGTGAATACACAACTCATGTTCCCACTAGATATCCCTCCTGTGAGATTTACCACTTGTGCTACTATTGAACATTGTGTCTAGTGGTTGCCACAACAAAGATAGTCTATCTCTAATGTTCTTAAATATAGAAGTAATAATCTAATAATACTCTACTACTGTGTATACTCTGGGTTGTTGAATACTATAGGGATTGTCATTTGGAACTCTATAGAATTGATGAGGTGTGCAGAGTTTGGTCCTCAAATTAATGAGTAATGGAATAGAGTGTGATCTACACTGAAAGAGTATGGAGAGAATGTGGATGTTGGATGGTATGTAACAAATACTTAGAATAGCTGTTGTCTCTAGAAAATCTTGTTTTGTTTTCTTAGAATATTTTTGAAGATAAGTTGTGCATATAGTATCTTTGAACAATAATACTTAGGATTTCTTTAGAGACTTAATCTTTACTATATCACTGCAGTCTCTATCTGGTTGTCTTAATAGCAGAACAAAATTCTTTCTTTCAGAATTTCAATACATTAACTAGTCTAGTAGTCTAGGACTGCTTACTCTTATATCTCAACCTTTCTTGTCTTTTTCCTCCTAAATGATACCTACTCCCAATTATCCCATGATCTCCACTAACACTAATAAAGTCTTAGAGCTCCTTCAGCACCATCTACAAGAAGTAACTAAGTACTAGCAAGTCTCAGAATAGAACACTAACAATATCTTAGTGTTACAAACTCAGGACTTTAGAGTTAGTCAAGAGAAAGAACCTTGTATTGGGTTAACACAAGAGAACTCAATAGAGAACTCTATACAGGATAGTCTATCTTATATACTAAAACCACATGGTCTATGCTAACTACTTCTAGCCTACCCTAAACAGCCATGTGTATGCCTTAAGGTCAACATGTGTTGCATACATTGTATAATGTCATTTTTCCAGAACCTTCTACATCCTTCCATATATCTTGTGACTTGTGGCCATGTTATCTGATGTGACTGTGTGATCTCATCACTCTAACTCTAACCCTAGGTTCTAAAAATAGAAAAAATAGAAAATAACTCAAAAGAAAAATGAAAATAGAAAGAAAAGGAAAATAAATTAAGTCTACCACTTTCATCTTTGATACTTAGCCAGTTTTGTGAACCAACTTTGAGATCTACACTTACTTGTATTTAATTCTGCCCTTGTCTTTATAGATGTCCTTCTTTCTCCTACCACAAGACTCTCTTTGTTTACTAATACTCCTATACCTTGAAATCTCCCTTAATGCTTAAGACTTCACATATCTTTCCTACTAGATTTTAATAGTGATCAATAAACTAGACAAGTTTTTCTAAGCTCTTTCTCTCTATATATCTACTTGTCTACCAACCAGTTTATTTATAATCAAGAAAAGATCTTCTGGGCCTTCTTCTTCTTTAAAAGCAGTTGAGCTGCAAAATGGTTAGAAAGCTTGTTTAGATAAAAGTTTAGTATAGATATCTTTCTTGTTACCACTTGGCCAGAGTTCAAAGAGCCTTTCTTATTAATACTGCTATAGAAGCTATCAACAAATTAGAAGGAATAGCTTATTATCAATAAACTATAAAGAATTATCTAGATAAGTTTCAGATCTTGATCTCAAAAGCTAGCTACACCAATCTATATACTATAGTTATTAAGTTCTGTTGCAATCTTTGAACAACAATTCAGAATCAGATTATAACCTTACCAGTCAGGAGATCTGAAGATACAAATTCTGCCAATTGTCAGGAGTACAGTATGAAGTACATATATAGTACCAGCCAGATATCAAAGCTAAGCTTGACATTGTGCACTTTTAGTATAACTGGTTCAGTGGCTGGTCTGTTCCTGACACCAATTGGTTTGAAGTTGCATATAAGATTGACCAGGCTAGATAAGTGAATGAAGTATTTTAATCAACTTAGTACATCAGTTACACTATTCCCTTCAACCTCTAAATACTATAAAGTTTCTCAGTTCTTTCTATTCCAAAGCAAATATCCCTTGTCTCTTTATTTCTTCTATAATAGCTACTGCTAGCACTTCTTATAAATGTTTCCATTAACATAGATACTACTTTATCTTACCTCTATAAGAGGATGTTACTACTATAGTAATCTAAACTATATAGTTTATAAATGCCTAGTGTCAGAATTGTGAATGATAAACTTAGGTTTATTTTCTTTCTCTTTTCTTTCTCTATTTTATTTTTGATTTTACTTTTCTTTATTTTAGACTTAGATAAAAGATATGATGTAATGTTACATGTGATAATCATACAAGTTACAAAGCATGACAAAGACATGACATCTCTGTAACAGATGTCACATATGTCACAGTCACAGTCACACAATCATATAACACAGAGAAAAATATAAAAAATCCTTTTTCTATATTCTAAAATATATAACATTATATAATCTGGTAATAGCATGTTAGCCTTATAAAATGTATATGGACTTGAGGGTAGGTTAGTTAGAGTGTGCACATAGACCATGGTCTGTAGTATATATACTGTTCTTTAGTCTGATAATTAACTTAGACTGTACCATACTTATACTTAGTATACCTAAACTTTTCTTTCTGAAATATGACTACATAATAAGTTGGACTAGATACAATAACCTTCTATTGAAGCCAAGGTTGCCTTATCCATGTAACATCACTTCTAATCTATTTTCAAGTCTGTTATAGTGTGCTTGGACACTAACATTTTTCTTTTTCTTTTATCTATTTTTCTTGGTTTAATATTCCTTTTCTTTTGATTTTATTTTTATTTTAATGATGAAGAGGCATGTGACTGCAGTCACATGACATGTCACATGATGTGACATCATAGGCCTAGACTTTGAGAGAAGGGACTAAAAGAATGATATCAGGGTATATGTGTATAGCATGGTGTCCTTATAGAAGATATGAGAGTAAGGCATGGTGGAAGCATGGACAATACATGGACATTAGGGTAGGGTTATTTATCATTAGCATGGACCATGAGACTTTTGTATAAATAGTATAGGAATGCAGCAGAGACTCCTTGTCAAGTTCTCTTGTAATCCCCACAACAATATTCTATGAAGAAATTTACTTCTTGTGCTACTATTAGTCTTTGTGACTAGTGGTTGCCACAACACAGTCTTGTCTTCCAATCCAATCTATCTTTTGTGCTATCTACAGATAATATTGATAAGTGTAAATCACTCTTAAAAGTATCTAAGAGTTTATATCAATCAAGTGGAATATCAAGCAAAATATTTGGTAACCTAACTACAGAATTATGAAGCTGTATGGTCAAGAATCTTAGTGAAATGTTGCTGGATAAAGAAGACTTATTAGTTAGTAGCTGGAAAAAATGAATTAATAGTTAAGAAAGTGAGAGAGCATTGGCAGAGATATTATAGAGATTGATAAAAAGGTCTGATAGTGAGTGTTGTAATAGAACATCAGTGTAAAGCTTGGAGAACAAGAAGACTACAGAGTTGGTGTTACAAACTTTGGTGTTACAAACTTTATTCAAATTATATCTCTACAGCCAGTAGACTGATTCTTACAAACTAAGTTGCACTGGAAAGCCCCAAATAAGGGCTATTTGCACATATATAGGATGTACAAAAGTGACAACAGATTATGGAGATATTAGACAATTAGTGACTATAAGTTTTATTGGCTAATATCTTAGAAATAACTAGACAGATTTACATAATCAAACTTGTGTTAGAAAGTACTCATCACATCAGGCTTTGATAAGTTTCTATACTTTGTTAGATGATATCTCAAAACAATAAGCCAATTTATATTCTATTTCTTTTTTCATATTTTTATTTTATATTTTCTCTATTTCTATTATTATGAGTATGGACCTACTCAATCAATTGTTGGCCAATGCTTGGGCTATAGCTATATAGTTTATTCATTATTTTGTCTCATCTATAAGAGAGCTTACTTAATAGGCAAAAACCTTAGCTGTTTATACAACCTAGTATCAAACTGAGAAAACTCTAAGCTTATTCAACTTAAATATTATAACCTAGGCTAATAGTAGTATTTAGTATGTGTTCCAATAGATATGAAATATAGCCATTTACACAACCTAGCATCAGACTGAGTATATGTTCCAATATACTTGTTCAACTCTGTAAATCTCCTTTAGACTTTTACTCTTCTCAAGTATGAACTGTTACAAACTTCATTTAGCTTGTATTTCCACAACTAGTGGACTGATTTTCACAAAATAAGCTATGCTAGAAAGCTCAAAATAAGGGCTATCCACATATATGTGGGATATACAAAAGCAATAACAAACAACTGAGATATCAGGCCATTAGTACTGTAAAAGCTTTGTTGGCTAATATCTCATGAATGGCTGGATGGATTTACATGATTAAACTTGCATAGGAAAGTACTCATCAAACAGTTTCTAATGATATATAATATATCATATGGAGATCAGTATTCATAGAGATACAAGTATATCAATATAGTGATATAATTAGTTACCTTCTAAAATTAGCCTGACATCTGCTATGACAGATGACAGCCCTACCAGGTATGAGTTTTGATTATGTGATGAAAACAGCTTGCATATAAACTATCACTATTTTGTATAAATACTTCTATATCTGAAAATTAGACCTTAGATATCATAACATTAATCTTCATTAGTTTTCATTATCTATCTCTCTTATTATCATTGACATCTGTATTGATATTTATCATCATTGTCATCATTATTGGACTTCTGCATCACTCCTAAACCTCTAAGAGTACACCAAGGTTCAGATATCAAAAACAAGTGAGTAGTTCATTTTGTGATAGTAGACCACACTTAACATGTTACTCTTACTAGCTGCACTGGTCACATATTTCAGATAGAAAGTTCTACTTAGATATTTCAAGGAGAATAAGTCCACTAGGAGGTAGTGAGTGTGTTGTTACCAATACTGGAAGTGAGTGTCAGTTTTAGTTAATTTTCAGAATAAGAGTTTACAGTGTAACTACCAGATTATATACTAAGTACTCTATCCAAGGTAGTTATCTAGGGAATGAAGACTGTGAGCAAGTTACCCTGGCTCTGAATAGTCCTCAGACATAGGGATAAAGATCTATGGATTTGTTGGGAAGTCCAGTGAGGATATCCAAGAAGTGATTGACATGAAATAGAGAGAGTTGATCTGCATCAGAAGAGGTTTGTGAGTGTGGATGGGTTGGTAGGTGTTATTCATGAGTTGGGACAGATATAACAGATAGTAACTCTCATGGAAGAGAAACTCAACCCTCATTATATTCTTACACTA
>Ga0157364_1000163_pt1 | contig 33836 bp, 28 predicted proteins | sample AttsexASBM2_FD_111476 | JGI IMG/M metagenome (GOLD analysis project Ga0157364, IMG submission 111476) | Fungus gardens microbial communities from leaf cutter ant in Ribeirão Preto, State of São Paulo, Brazil - Atta sexdens ASBM2 | ecosystem: Host-associated > Fungi > Mycelium > Unclassified ...
GCTTCTGTCGAATCTGACATTGCCGAACTGGACGATGCTGACCGCGATGAGTTTATGGCTGAACTGGGTATTGAAGAGCCGGGTCTGAACCGTGTGATCCGTGCCGGTTACTCCCTGCTGAACCTGCAGACTTACTTCACCGCAGGTGTTAAAGAAGTCCGTGCCTGGGCCATCCCTGTCGGCGCAACGGCCCCGCAGGCCGCCGGTAAAATCCATACTGACTTTGAAAAAGGCTTTATCCGTGCTCAGACCATCGCCTTTGATGACTTTGTTGCTTTCAAAGGCGAACAAGGTGCAAAAGAAGCCGGTAAGATGCGTGCGGAAGGTAAAGAATATATCGTTAAAGACGGCGATATTATGAACTTCCTGTTTAACGTCTGATTCGGTTCTGCTGTCTTATCAGGGGTTATTGACCCTGATTAAGACGGAACGGCCCCATAAAATCCACGCAGTTGCGTGGATTTTTGTTTTTACGGAGGCTGGGTTGTTGCGGCGTCAGCCGGGTTGAAAATGGCTACAGGGATACTTACCGATCCCTGCTGGCTAATTGATCGCATTTCTCAATAAGCGCTGACGCGATCAGTAATAAGACAGGGAGGATTATGGAATATCGCGTCAGGATATTATGATGGTAAACAACAGGCATTAATATTCCACCTGCAATGTCACCGGTCAGGAACGCAGTCTGCCTGATGCCAAATACAGCATGTGCCCGCCCCTTTTCAGCAATGTTCATCTCAATGAAATTGAGGATCAGCGACATCGTCGCTTTAAAAGTATAAAAGGCAATAATGGTGAGCGCGAAATAAAGCTTTAGCTTCTCTGAAAGAAAGCATGCAGACAAGAAGACAGACGCAGACGAAAGCAATGTGAAAAGCATAAGAGAGTTATTAATTTCATACTTTTTTGTCAGAGAGACGTAGATATTTTTTAAAACAAATCCTAAAGCAACACCTGAAGATAAAATAACGCCAATACTATTAATTGAATATCCCATATCTTTTAAATATATAGGTACCAGAGGGATAAAAATAGCCCAGCACAAACCTTGTGCAAAACAAGCCATGAAAATAAAAGTGGTTATTGTGTCAGGTTTTTTCTTTAGGGATAAGGATGCCCTATCTTTTTTATGCGTAGAAAAATCATCTTTATAGCCGGTTTTCGGCACAAAGAGCATACCAGACATTGCCAGTAATCCGGTGATCCATAACGATATCTGGTATCCATTATGAAAATACAAAGACACAAATGAAACAAGTAAACCTGACAGCATAGCGCCAAAACTTTGCGATAACGTGCTGATGTTATCAGTATGGAGAACCGCTTTCTTTCGGTTAACTTCATCAGTTTCAAGGATCAGTGCCCTGAGCGTAATGCCTGTTACGCTGGCTCCTATCCCGGCAGTCAGCCCGGTGAGGATGGCTAAAAGAGCATTCTGAGGGTAAGCTCTCATCACGAGACCGGCGCCGTATAAGGCATAGCCGATAAGAAGGGCACACCGGATGCCTGTTTTTGCCAGCAGCGATGAGTAAAAAATTGATAGTGAACCCGCCACCGCCATTGCAACATACGATAGCGAAAATAAATTTAACTTACCTTCTCCAGCCCAGAATAGAGGCTGGAGGGTTTTCGATATCCACATCGGGAACAGAAATAAAGCATTAAGTAAATAGATCCTCTTTTGCATTACACCTTCTCATCTTGTAGGTACGCTAAGTTTTCTTTGATAACTTCATAGTCTGCAAAAAGTTCAGAGGCTACCCTCAACGCGTCTTAAGCCGAAGAATTTGAATTAAATAAATTGCTTTCAGCAGGAAGTATATACCAGTCGGATTGACTGATGTAAGCATACCTGTATTGGTTCCGGGATTTTTTTGAGGTTTCCGGTTTTCAGCCATCAAACAGTATTCTTCCGGGGTAAGATTATTAAGGGATTCATGAGCTCGTTCGCGGTTATACTCCGCTAAACTGAGGGGACACTTTAAGGTATCTGCTTCTCGCCTGACGCTGTTACCTACCTGACTCCAAGGCCGGCAAGCCAGGGAACACCAGGCAAAGAACCCACCTTACGGTATTTTTTTCTGGCTGGCAGGTTACGCTGGATCAGAGGATCCGATCAGGATCATTTGAACCGCAGCCCCAACCTAAACACCACACAGCTCCCCCCATTCCTCATTATCAGCGCGCAAGGAATTGCGGCAGTAACCAAAAAAAATCAGTTAAAATAGTTTAAACAAAATTATTGAGCTAAGAAGACTATTTTGATAGGTTCACATGGTGGAAATCCTGATGCAAAACTCAATTTTTTTGGCTTTACCAGGCCATGAATTCCGTAGTTATCTTTGATGATACCTGGAAAAAATTTCAGAGTGGAAACGACAATGAAGCATAAATATTTTTACTTATACCAATCAGCAGATATAATTTTCACATCTTCTTGTCGCGCTATAGGCATGTTGCTTGCCTGGGTCATGATACAACACTACCAATTAAAAGTTGAACTCGGTTGGTTCATATCAACCTCCTGGATACTGCAAGTTTTAACTCTCATATTAATGGGCTTTTATTCTGATCGAATAAAAAAAATAAAGGTTCCTATATTTTGCTCTGCCGCCAGTTTTTTATGTCTGGCAACAATGGAATTATCCACAACCGCAAAACCATTTCAGCTAGGTATTATTTATATTGCAACATCTCTGCTTAGTATAGCTATTCAGCCTATCGGCTCCAGCATCATTCCGAATATATATAAAGGGAAAACATAGAGCGAGCTTTCAGAGTTCGAGGTTTTGTAAACTCAATTAATACAATCCTGGGTGCAGCTATATCAGGATTTGTAATTAGCGTATTTTCTGTCGAACAAACAATCAGAATATTGATGGTATCTGTCGGCATTTCATTTTTTGCATTCCTGATAACAAAAACAACCGACATTGCAATTGAAAACGCTAAAAAAATAAAGACATCAGCCATCAATGCTTTGAAAAAAAATAAAGTAGAGAGAATGATGGTCATAGTTTCTGCCATATCAAACTTTATTCTGACACCAACGCTAATGTATATAACACCGATATTGATTATAGATAAATATGGCTATACTGCATTAGAAGTAGGACTCTCTGAAGCAATGTTTGGTTTAGGTATGCTTTTAGGTAGCGTTCTTTTTTGCCAAAGATTAAACAATTCGTTTGGCGTAAGATTAACAACAGTCATTAGTATAACCTCTGTAGGATTGAGCTTGTTGCTAATAATATTTGCTGATAACATATACGCTTTGTTCATAGGTTTATTATTTGCAGGTTCAGGCGTTGTTATTTACAACATAAACACCACTAAAATTCGCTGTTCAGCAACGCCGTCTGACTTAAGATCCTCATTTGAATCAATTTTCCTTGCGATATGCATACTTCCAATTCCGGCGGGTGTAGCCATATCAACCTTAATGGTTAATTCTGGTGATTTAGAGCTTTCGCTGGCATTATTCTCTGCATTAATTTTCTCATCTGCTTTAGCCGTTTGGCTATCAAAAGATTTCAGACTGATGGCTCAGTTGGATAATGATGACCTGGATAGCCACTACATTAAGCTGTATCCGAAGGCCTACTCTGCGTAGGAACTATTTCTGAAGCCAGCTATTATCACTGGAAAGCGAAAGCAGGAGGTAAAAACGGGCTTCAACCCGGCGCAGCACTTGGCTATGCGATTAAAATTTTAACAATAAGGTGTCCTGATAATAAGGCATGATGTTTGCTGTTCGCTCTGAGCGGATATGGATAGCTTGCTGATCATGTACATGGGAATTTGCTGCGAATAGCCCATTATGATCGACAATGTATTATACCCTTATCGAAAGCGCAGATAATTATATTTAAACGACATGACCCAGATAATCCTTTAATCAGGGAAGTTGGATCCTGCTAGCTAAATGCCTTTTTATTTTTTCCAGAAAAGTGCGAACGGTTTCACCCCAGGGTTCAGGAAAACACTCTCCCTGGCTAAGAATTGCAAATGTCTTTGTCAGTGTTTCATCATTTAATGACAGTAATTTTTCCGTCTCCTGACAAACGTTAATTACCGTTTTTTGGTTCTCAGTTTGCAAATAACTGTCCAGTACGTCCTCTACCGTTTCGCCAAACAGATCGTAATCCTGACCAAAAAATACCCGAATAAGCGTACCAATATTTTTATAGTTGTTATTCATTGTCAGCCTCAGAAAGATGGATATGACGTCAGAAGATAATAAGGTTTGCCGTTAAACACTTTACGGAGTAAAACAATCCTTACAGAGTAAGCCTTAAGCCGGGTTGTGCTTCCCTGCCTGAAACCATAACCCACTACGGTTCGAGCCTGCCAGGTTAATTCCAATACGCTTTCGCTTTTAGCAGCAGCCCAATAGATTATCTTCCCGCGATTGGCTTTCAAACCAGCACTTATGAATTTCTCTGCTTGTTCAATATTGACAAACGAACTTGCCAGGGGCGTTTTAGGGCTTCGTGCAAGGCGTGCAAGTAAATCCGCTTCAGGAATATTCACATGCCTGGCAATAGCATGTCCGCCAGCTTTAATACCATTAGCAGCCTCATGCTCAGCCAGTTTTAACTTACCAAATCGAACAGAAGCGACACGTGTCGCTCCGGCAGCGAGCGCAAACGACACCGGTACAGACAGGTCAACAGCCAGCCCGACATTCATAGCTGTCTTATCATCAGCGCCCAACTGCCTCGCTAAGGCGGCTGTTGCCCGAAAATTGCCGTACGAGTATCCTTGCCCGTTAATATCTGGCTGACCGCAGCATTAATACTATCCAGACTGTGTGTACCGACCACAACACAGGCAGCTTTAGTCAGTCCGGTTGGTTCTGGTACCATACACAGTGCAGTCGCGCCTGTTAACTCAAGTGTTCCCAACGCAAGAGCCAGTCCTCCATATAGACGGTGACTTAATGTCTCACCTTCACTAATACTTTTATCAGAAATCGCAGCTGTAAGCTGAATCGGGGACATCACGATTTTTATTTCATCATCCATAATGAAACCTCATGTGATTAAAAACAGGCTCCCAGAGGGTGTCCGTATTTCAGGTTTCAGCACCACTGACAGCTAACAAAGATGATAGATTGGCTCCTGTACTGCTTTCATCCCTAGCCATCGTTATAAAATAACGGAATACCTCTGCACAATACTGGCGAACACTGCACATTTTTCGATCGCGCCTTTAATTTTTAGCAGCACTGACCCCGCTGACACGCCCCGATTTCCGTACCAGGCTAAATCAGAGATCCAGACCTTTTTGATTCCCTCCCAATATCCGTACCAGGCTAAATCAGAGATCTGGGCCTTTTTGATGACTTCGTGCAAATTCTGCCGGAGTCAGGTTATTTAACGAAGAATGCAGACGGAAATGATTATATTCCTGCCGGAATTCGTCCATGATAGCGCGCATATCTTCCAGACAAGCTGCCGCGGCTACTCCCGCTTTTATTAACACCGGTTCAGCCTGCGAAAAATAGCGCTCAATCTGCGCCGGTGTACCTTCGGCTTGTGAGGGGATGGCGCAGATCAAAGACGTACCGAAACGTTGTTGCAGCTCGTCCGGGTACGCATCAATCACGTCTGTCGCCTTTAGAACGTTAACCGGGTCTTTGAGAAGCGCGAGGCCGATAGCGTTAGCCAGTTGCGCGGCGTGTTCGTCGTCCAGCTGGTCGCCGATGTTCTTAACCCGCGTGGGTAGCTCCCGCAGAGTGTAGCGATCGGCGTTGCTTACCTGGCTGATATACGCGTTCCAGTCTTCGCTGTTCGCCATACAGGACGCAGAAAGTGCGCAGATGGCAAAAATTACCGCCCGCCGCATCATCGTACTACCTCAAGCGTACGATCAGACGACAAAATAATTTTTGAGCGTACATGCGGGCCCATGATAATACAGCCTTCCGACGCGAAGCCCGGCGGTTTAGGCGGTTTGCGCTCGCCATGAATACGAAACGCCGAACGCCCAAAGCTCTCGCCGGAAGTCATTTTAAGAATAATTGTCATCGGTCCTTTTGACGTGCTGTGTCCGCTGATATGATACGTCCCACGCGGTAGTGGTCCCATACCTCTTACATGTTGACGGTCCGGGTTGTTCTTGTTGGTTAAATTGCCGGAATACCCCTTTCCAACTAACTCCCCTTTGTGCCATAACTCGCCGGTACTCTGGTAGTAGATCCATGTCATGATATATATTCCCTTATGCTGCACTGCGTTATTTCAGGCTGTCCGAATGGATGATATTCCCACCCGGATAATGCCAGGTGATTTTGTCATAAGCCATTTTTACCGCTTCCATGTGGTCATAATACTGATTGTCGGCATCCTTTATATCTTCCCTACATAGCACGACGCTGATAATTCGTGTACCTTCCGGGAAGGTATTGAAGTATTCCTTTTACTGCCCTGTGTGAGTAATTCGATAGAATTTAAGCTCTGCGGATTTTAAGTATTTCCCGGTGCATGTAAATTGATAAAAATACGGATTGGATGAGTCAACCACCTTTGTGGGTCGCAGACAACTGGCATAACGATTTGGGTCGGTACCGGTTTAGTCGTATCACTGCACCCTGCTTTCCTGGCGGAGTGGATCAAGCGAGAGTGCGTCACAGGCAGGCAAGTTTTTCGCCAGCGTCGAGAAATACTGCAGTTTCTGCCACTGTGAACGATCGCCAATGACATACAGCCGTTGTTTAGCTCTGCTCACCGCAACATTGAGCAGATTTGGACGACTGGCGGCCCACGCTTTCGCGCCCGGCTTTTGCAAATTGCCTCCCAATACTAAAACCACAATATTGGCCTCTTTACCCTGAGTCGTATGAACGGTTCCCGTCTTATTCGTGTCAAATCCCAGATTTGAAGCCAGCCGCCATAATTTCCTGGAACAATCTTTGAAAGGAGATATCAGGAAAATGTTCTCCGGACGGATATGGTGAACGTTTTGCAAATCGAGCAGTAACTTCCGGACAGCATCACCCTCTTCCACAATCCAGTTACCTTCACAGTTGTTACCCACCACATCAATCCAGCAGCTCTCCGGAAGAGACGTTGCAGCAGGCTTTTTCCCATGAACCATCAAACCATCATAGGCAACCCGATTGCTGATGGTAAACATCGGATCATCACATCGACGATGAACACGTAGCGGACATCCGACCCAGACAGCGCTTTTTTCAGCATCCGGCAGATATGTCCCTAAATCCATCGATTGATCAGCAAGAATTTGTGCAGAGACTTCCCCGGGCCACCAGCATGGAGGAACGGTAAAATGTTGCCCAAGCGAAGCTTCAACAACGGTGGGTATGCCACTCACCGGTTCAAGCTGTTTCGGATCGCCAACGACAACGGTTCTGGATGCCCGCCAGATAGCTCCTGCCGCCTGCTGAGGTAATGCCTGCCCGGCCTCATCAATAAGCAACCAACCGATAGCTTCCTGACCGATGTTCTTAAACATTCGCGGAATGGAAGCAAATGTTGTAGAAATAACGGGGACTATCAGAGAAAGGGAATCCAGTGCCAATGCTGATTCCGCTTCAGGTAACGGTTTTCCTTTAAGCCAGTTACTGGCGAGATTAATGTTGCTAATCATCTCCTTAGGATGATTTTCGATAAAAGACCGCTGTACATCCAGAGCGGCCAGAAACAGAGATCCTCTGGCTTTTCGCCAGGCTTCCATTGCCCACGGTGCAGATTTTTCCCTTACATTCTCTGAACAATGACGATCCGGCCAAAAAGACCCGACTTCAGATTTAGCCTGTTCTGACTGCTGTTCCCTGGTGTACAAGCTTTTCCGGTATTCCGTCAAAGTGTCTTCAGCCTGTTGCCTCTTTAACCCGGACTCCGCAACTTCTTTAGCCGCGTCGGACTGTTTAGATTTAAGGATACTGAGGTGTTTTTGTTCTGAAGAGATTTCGTCTCTGATTGCATCACTTTCATCGGTTAAGCGTCGATATCTTTCCCACCATTCGCGTTGTGAACGGCCAAGAGTTGCAATCAATAGTATCAGCCCTGGCTTCACAGATTGATGCTGATGCAGACGTTTTTCGGCCGCGTCGAGCCCGGCAAGTAAGCCGTCACAGTAATTTTTTTGTTGCAAAACTTCAGCGTCAAGGACGGCCAACTGTTCGCTGCTGCGAAGTAATTTCTTGTTGAGCTGTCCGAAAGCATTCGTTGCTTCGTGGATCCTGTTTTTGAGCAAACTTATCTCTTCATCCAGCATCGAGTATCGAATGAGTTGCTGACGTAGCGCACTCTCATTTTCTTGTGCCGCCCGAAAATGCGAAATGGCCTCACTCCACAGCATGCGGGGCTCACGCGAACCTTCAGCGAGCATTTTCAGATGATATAACAGCCCCTCTCCGCGCCGGGGTGTAAAAGTGGCAGGTCTTAATGTGATGTCATCATCTTCTTCTTCAGGCTTGCGCCACCAGAAAATATTTAAAAATGCTTCCCGGTTCTCTTTATTGCCAAGTCTTGCGGCCAAAAGGCCCCAGCCTGGTTTTCCTGTGAGTTCAGAGACCAGTTCTGTAAAATAATCACTCTGTTTAAGAACAGAGTCCGGAACCGCCTTCTCTCCCGGTAGCTCAAGAGAGATATTCTCCACTGCACCGTTATTGGCAGAAGCGACAACAATTGCTGACCCCTTTATTGCTGCATGAAGCGGGTAATAAGGTATCCAGTAATTTCCCAGCTTGATTTTCTCTTTGTCTCCCGTAACACCATCCGCCAGAGTCATCAGCTTTTCTGCCCGTGATGTCACCACTGCCGCAACCACATCCCTCAGAAGAGTGGTTTTTCCGGTTCCCGGGGGACCATTAACCGCAAAAATACCCGCCTTTTCAGCATTCCGGTTCCAGATTTCATTAACCGCTAATTGCTGACTAAAGGCCAGAGGATGCTCAGAAGGCCATGCTCCCCGGGGCACCTCAGCCGGTAAGAGCTTTCGGAAAGCCATCTCCAGACCCTCTGGTGATCGAAGATCTGTCCGATGCCGCGCAGGTTGCGAAATTGCGTTCATATATTCCGCGAATCCCGGCCCGTAATGTTTTAGTTGCCAGGCGATACCGAGATTGCGTAATTCCTGAATGAAAAAACTGTTTAGCAAATCATCCGCAACGGCCGGGGAGGGTTTGCCTTTCAGGTTTGTATCAGAAGATCCACCGGCTCCGTCCGGCTGAGGCGCTTTTACCTGAACGCATTTAATAAGGGCGACAATTTTTGGCGACATTGTTTCACGGGGAAAATACGTTTTTTCAAGCACCATTTCCGCAAGCTGTATTATCCAGCGTAAATCCGCGCGGGTATTTTCTTTTTCCATCCGTACGGCTTCGTCTGCAATCCATTGCATAAGGTAGCGGGTTAATTCATCAAAACCAGAAAAACCGCTGTCTGTCATCGGTATAGTGTCACCGGGTACGGTAAAGCAGGATAAATCAGGGCTCAGGCTTTGCGTTAACGCTACAACCCCCCGTTCATGCCGGAGAATTTGTCCGGCAGACCACACACAAAGTGACAGCGTGAACGATTCAAATTGCGGTATACCCTTTTCATTGAAACTGACATCAAACAGACGGCTTTGCCCGTTCGTCCTGTCAGTAAATACATCGTCATGCGGCCCTATCTTGTTTTCGAGCAGCTCTGAGAGCAGTGACAATCCATACGCACCGCATTGAGCGGTGTAACGCCACACCTTTTTATCAGGCACAGGTTTACGAATATGATTCGGATCCTCCCAGGGTAAGGGCGAATTAAAAGCAACTTTATATGCCGGAGACCGCCTGTCGCCAGGATTATCCCTGTCAAGCATCTGTGGTGTTAATGCCTCAATGGCTCTCCAGAAAGGAAAAACCTGTCGGACCTGCGTAGGGTGTTGAGTCACCTGAACCTCACATGTTACCCGGCTGTGTAATAAATAGTGGTAATGTCCTTTACCAGCCAAAGTACCGGTTTAACTCTGCGGCATACCATCTATAAGCGTAAAACCCTGCGGGGTTATAAGAGTCAGATGCTAACTAAACGAGCAAAATATTCAATAGTTCAATCAGATAATCCTGATGAATAATGTGTAACTATTAACAGGTTTGAATAAATGAATAAGGGGATGCAGCAGAACCGGAAGAATATTAAACACTGGCGGCAGGTATATCCTGGGGGATCACCTGCGCTTATCGGCAGGTGATAACTCATCAACGCAAATATTGCCCCGTAATAGAGATGGTCTGATTATCGAAATCAATGCGTATCGGAATTCCCAATGGCAGAGTCAGCATCGGATGTGTATGGCAACAATCAAAACCATCGACCAACGGTAACGGCTTATAGTCCAGCACTTCCCGTAATACATCAGCAGGACGTCGGCCGGTGCCTGCATCATCGAACAGTTCATGTTTACCTAAAATGATCGCTGCTGCTTTATCCAATATACCGTTCAGTTTTAGCATAGAGAATAAGCGTTCAACAGTCGCGATATCTTTCAGACTGTCTTCTATAAACAGGATATCGCCATCCTGTATTTCAGGCATCCATTCAGTGCCCATAATGCCCGAAAGAGTATTCAGGTTACCGCCTGTTACGCGCCCTTCTACGATACCAGCCCCTGTAAAAAGGCAGTTGTTTTCATAGAGTATTTTAGGCCTGACAGGCTCCACGTCATCCCAGTTCAGACGTTCATCCGTCCATTTTTCCGGAAGACGATATTCATAGGAGCCTGTCCGGGGTTGCATCAATAATTCAGAAAACGACTGCCAGGTTTCGTTGACCAGTGGGGGGAATTCGCCGAAAGAAGCTACCAGGGCCGGTCCGTAAAAGGTAATCAAACCTGTTCGGGCGTAAATCCCTGCGAGCAGTGCAGTCGCATCGGAGTAACCAATGATTATTTTCGGATCCTCTGTCAGCGCCTGATAATCAAGATAGGGCAAAAGCGAATTACTGTTAGTGCCGCCGATAACTGACATAATACAGCGTACATCGGGGTCGCGGATCAGCGCATTAAGTTCTTCAGCCCGCTCTTTAATAGAGCCTGAACGATAGTAATCTGACCGGCCAGTAAGACTTCCGGCTTTGAGCTGAAATCCTTTGTTTTCAAGAAACAATTTTGCACGATTAAAACGGTTAGGTGCAGTCATCGTTGCCGGAGATGAGGGTGAAAAAAAACCAATCGTATCACCGGGTTTTAAAGCAGGTGCAAGCAGCTTCGGCTTTATCGTCATTTGTCGGTATCCTCTGTCAGCGCAAGTTATATCGTCCCGAACGTTTTCGTCTTAAATAAATTTAACGGCTGTACTATGAACTGAAGCCCGATCATCAGAAGCTGTTGTTTTATCCCGGAGGCCAGGTTATCGCAATCACTATACCGGTGAACAGAGGAGAAGGATCAGCTCTGCCCATAAGTTCAGAGGCCGGACGACCCTGTGGAGTCTGCTTTCTATTGACTGATCAGGTTAATCAGAGATGTTCCTGACAGCATTTCGGCTGATTGCGGTGAGGATCCTGCACCTTATCAGACCACTGACCGGCCTGATTCGATACCAGTAGGGGGTAAAACTGCGTTTTACCGTAAGACCTTTACTCCACCAGTCGGATCCCTAAACTCTCAAGCAGTGGCAGTGCCTCCCATTTGGTGAACGTTGCCCCGGTCACGATATTATGCCGTACGTCCAGGTTAAAGCCCCACGAATTGGTAAAATCTGCCTTACGCAGGATAGTCTGGTTAAATAAGCTTTCTGAAAAATCACACCCCGTCATGATGGCTTCGGAGAGATCACTTTCTCTGAAGTCTGCCCCGACCAGCCTGCACTCTTCCATTCTCACCCGGTGCAACGTTAATCCCATAAAAGAAGCATGAGTCAGCAGTGAATGGGTAAAACGGAGATCGGGATCCGGATTAAACACCGGCCAGTCTCCCCTCGTCCAGTCGATGCCGGTCAGTTTGCATTCATGGAACTGAATATCATAGAAACGGGACTGCGGGATCTCAACAACCGCGAGGTTGCAATAATTAAAGGTACAACCGGTAAATTTGCACCCGGAAAATTTAGCAGAAGAAAAATTACAATGTGAAAACTCACATTCTTCGAAGATCGTGTCTTTGACACTCAGGCCAGAAAAATCTGTTTCAGTAAAAACCCTGTCCGGATACTCTGAATGACTCTCTATCAGTTGCATAAATGCTCCGACCGGCAATAAAAAGGATACCGGGGTATACGGTACCGGCAAATATCATGGCTGGCGAGAGTATTCTTCTGTCAGGGATCCTGCCATTGCGGATAGTTGGGCCGGAGATCCGATCATTCAAACCGATACTCATTCTTTCAGTCGACAAGATCAATGAACATATGCATACAGCGAAGCCCGGCCTGAGCGAGTCCGGAAAAATGGTTGTCTTCGCCGATCAATAAGAAGCCATGTTTCTGATAAAATGACTGCGCGTTCGGGGTGGAAGACAACGTCAGTCGTTTAAATCCACGTCGCTGTGCTTCACTTTTAATCGCTTCGATGATCTTACTGGCACAACCTTTCTTTTCCAAAATAGTCCGGTAGCGTGAAAATAGCCTCTACACTTCCGGCGGCCAGATCCAGATATCCGGTGGCTACAAGACCATCACGGGGGTCTTCCGCCACAAAGAAAGGGTTTTGGGTGATCTCTTCCCTGTAATTTTCCGGCATGACGTCAGGGGTCCAGGCATGAATTACCGTGGCGCGATAAACCGCTTTACACCCTTCCCGGATTGCAAGGTTTCTTATATTCCAGCATTCTTCCGCCTCTTCAGCGAGGGCTTGTCTGATTTTCATGGCTATTCCATCTTGATGGTGATCGGGTAGTTATATCTATCACAAAATACCGCCACGTTGATCACCTTATTTATCAAAAGCAACGGGTTACACCCGCCGCCTGGCAGAAAAATAACTGTAATATGATTTTCTCCGCAGGCAGATTGACAGAGAGTGCTGCGGCTTATATCAGGGACCGGATGAAGCGATTTTTCGCGCCCCGCAAAGAACCCACCAGCTATCCCGTCCGCCACCCGCGGGCATCGCTTCAATCATCTTTCTTTCACTCACGGCGAAGCCGCTATGCCTGAATCAGGACCGATATTCCGGTCATAAGGAACCCGGAGAACATCAGGGATCACCCGGCTGGCAGATTTCCACCGCCGTTTAATTACTCCTTTTATTTTATCGGTCTGATATATTAGCGGCACGCATGTATGAACAGTTCTTATTCAGCCTCTGTGGTACTGAGGGCAGTTATTGAATCTGACCCGACAGACTCAACGCTTCAATAAAGGAATTTTACGATGGCACTGATCGACGATCTTAAAAAGAAGTATCCTCAGTCACTGGCATGGGCGTTCGGTGACAGTCCTGAAATGGCAGATGAACTGTCTGACCTGGTCTGTCGGGGATTAAAAACCGCATCCTGCGGGTCCCTGTCTGCATTCCGGGAAGACCCTGATGCGCCGCGACCTGGCAGCATCAATATCATCCTTAACGGACAAGATGTACCGGTCTGTGTCATCCGTACGATATCAACCCGTCTGTTACACTTTTCAGAAGCGACCGAAGCACTGGCCATCAAAGAAGGTGAAGGCGATTTAAGTCTGGAATACTGGCGACAGGAACATAAAGAGTTCTTCACCCGGGAAGGAACCTATTCCGACGATATGGAGATTGTGGCAGAAGAATTTGAAGTTATTGAACTACTGTAATCAGACTCCCGGGGGCTGGTGATTTTCGCCAGCGATATCACTATTTCGCGATACTGGCAGGAATGCCGTGCTCCCGGGGGACCATAAGGAGTTTAAGATGTTTATTCACTATCCTGAGAGGATAGGGGCAAGGCATGTCATTTTATCTTCACACCTTAATTTACTCAGGGGATATCATCTGTGAGCCACGAAGCCTTTATGTTGCTGGCCTTAGCCGTCTCAGAACAAGCCTTGCCGGACTGTCTGCCTAACCCTCCGGTCGGGTGTGTGATTGTCCGGGACGGTAAGGTGATTGCCACGGACTATACCCATGCCCCCGGTTTACATCATGCAGAGATGGATGCCCTGTCCAAAGTGTCAGGGTCACTTGAGGATTGTGATATGTATGTCACGCTGGAGCCCTGTTCATTTACCGGCAGAACCCCCTCCTGTGCCAGGGCACTGGTAAAGCGCAATATTGGCCGTTTATTTGTCTCTGTGATCGACCCACACCCCCGTAATCAGGGAAAAGGCATCGATATTGTGCGTAAAGATGTACCACGGGTAGAGATCGGGCTATGTGCATCAGAAGTCAGTACATTCCTTACGCCTTATCCGGGTTAATCACTCACGATCAGCCCGGGAGGCTCCCCCGTAATAGGCTTTCCTTATTTACCTCTGTCTGCCGCTGAGTTATCCGTAATGCCCTGCTATACTTCGCTTTCCCCGGGCGACACTCACTGATCCTCAGTACCCGGGAACTCACTACGACGTCATCTTTACCGGTACAGGGGGTAGCCGTGCCGGGAAACAGTCAGGGAGCCATTATTATGCTAAATAAACATGCCTCCGGGGCGGTCATGATCATCCTGGGAGCCATTTGTTATGCACTGCCGGGCATCATTATGAGTCTGGCCATCGGGCATGGCGCACATATCAGCAATATTATCGCGACTCAGTATTTGTTCTCTTTTATCCTGTTTTTTGTCCTTTCTGAGTTCAGTAGTAATAAAAAAGGCGTTATCTCGCCGAAAGAGAAAGGTATCGCCCTGTTCACGGGAGTGCCGTTATTCGGTGTCACCTACTGTTTTTTCAGTGCCGTCGCCTATGTCGGCGTCCCGACCGCAACGTTGCTGATCATGCAATCTTCCTGGATTGCCCCGCTGATGACCTCTCTTATCAAACGCAGCCGTATTGCACGGCAGGATATAGTGGCACTGCTCTGCATTATCTCCGGCGTGGTGATTGCGACCGGCGCTTTCGGTGGCCATGTCACGCTGAATATGACCGGCCTCCTCTGGGGATTATCCGCCGCTTGTTGCTACAGTATGGTGATCCTCTGTTCCTCACAAATCGCGACCAGTAACCGTGTCACGGACAAGGCAAAGTTACTGACGCTGGGCGCTTTTATTACGGCTATCTGTGTGATGAAGGATCACGTCACTATTTCACCGTTTACTACCGACAGTTTCTGGTCTCTGCTGACGGCCATGTTCTCGTCTGTATTGCCGGTGCTGCTTTTCGGGTTGGGGATGCCGCGGACATCGCAGACACTGGCAGGAATGCTTGTGACCCTCGAGTTACCTGCGGCCTATGTTTTCTCCTATCTGATCCTGGCAGAGAAAATTACAATGTCGCAGATTGTCGGTTGCCTGATTATTGTTATCAGTATGATGATACCTAAAGTTTCCTCTGCACTGCGTCACAGGAAAATGTCAAAAGTCCCTTAATCACACCCGTTATGCGGACGGTGCCGGGCAGTGCCTGTATCATGCTCTCCCGGCCGCCCTCTTGTCGTCCCGCGCCTTATTATCGGTTACGTTTTCATCTGATCACCGCTCCGTGAACGCGCTTGCGGAAAATTTGTTGTCAGCCACGACGCCACCGGGCTTGCTGTGTTCATCCCCCGCGGGCCGTTACGTTTCAGCTATGCGGCCCCCGCTGTCTGCCTCCGAAAACCGTTTGATTTTTATTTATTTATTGTTAATTTATTCTTACTTTTTATTACCCCCGTGTTCGCCCGGTAACGGCCGGTAAACTACAGGGTAACCCGCAATTTCCTCATTACAGTTACGGAGCGAGTTCAGGGATGCCAGTCAGAAAAGCCACCGTGATCGGCCTGACCGCCGTCATATTATGGAGTACCCTGGTCGGATTTCTTCGCGGAGTGACGCAAGGTCTGGGACCGATTGGCGGCGCAGCGATGATCTATACCTGCAGCTCGTTATTACTGTTCTTAGTGGTCGGGATCCCTGCGCTGTCCTCCTTCCCGCGTAAATACCTGATCCCCGGGGCCGTGCTGTTTGTGGCCTATGAAATCTGTCTCTCCCTGTCCATCGGCTTTGCACAGACGGATGCCCAGGCGATTGAGGTAGGGATGGTGAATTATCTCTGGCCCAGCCTGACCCTGCTCTTCGCCCTGATTGCCGATAAACGGCGGCCCGGCCTGCTGATGCTGCCGGGAATTCTGCTTTGTTTTGCCGGCGTAGGTAAAGTGCTTGGCGGTGAACAGGGTTTTTCACTGCATGAGGTGACCGAGAACATTGCTTCCAACCCCCTGAGCTACGGAATGGCCTTTGCCGGTGCCATTATCTGGGGAATATATTGTGTACTGACCAAAAAGCTGGCCAATGGCAATAACGGGATCACGCTTTTTTTCGCTCTGACCGCCGTGGCGCTGTGGGTTAAATTCTTTTTTTCCGATACCCCGGCGATGCACTTCAGCCCCGGAGTGCTGGGCTGTCTGGCCGGCATTGCGGTGGCGATGGGGCTGGGATATGCTGCCTGGAATGTCGGTGTTTTACATGGCAATGTCACCCTGCTGGCAGCCGCATCGTATTTTATTCCGGTGATTTCCTCGTTGTTCGCGGCACTGCTGCTGGGGCAAACACTCGGTCATAACTTCTGGACAGGTGCCATTATGGTCTGTGCCGGCTCGCTGCTTTGCTGGTATTCCAGCCGTAGCCCGGCCTGAACAGCCGAAAGACGCTGTCGGCTGCGCATTCTCTGAGTATCCACACCACTTAGGCCGTCGTTTTCACTGGCTATATTTCTTTACAGAAAATACCTGCTACCCTTAAGGCGGCAGCGGCCTGAGGCTTGTCCCGCCGCTGTCTGTCAGGTAAGATCGCCGGGAATTATCCGTGGTAAATTCAGCTCCCGGGCCTTACCCGTTCAAACCTGCCTGCTTCACCGCTAATACGGCTTACATACACAGCTTCCTTGCATCAGGATTTTTATGTCTGACATGAAATCGCAGCCGCGTCATGCTGCTTTGCCGGTCACCGGCATGCCTTTCGTGCTGATCCTCAGCGCGTTAATGGCCTTTACCTCGCTCTCGACAGATATTTATTTGCCGGCATTACCGGCTATGCAGAAAGATCTGCAGGGAAATACCGAACTGACCATCACCGGTTTCTTGCTGGGTTTCTGTATTGCACAACTGGTCTGGGGCCCGGTCAGTGACCATCTGGGCCGCCGCAAGCCCCTGATCATCGGCATGGTATTGTTTATTGTCGGCTCCATCGGTTGTTCGTTATCGCACAATATTACGCAGATCGTTTTCTGGCGTGTATTTCAGGCCCTGGGGGCCTGTACCGGCCCCATGCTGGCACGGGCGATGATACGGGATTTGTTCACGCGAACCCGGGCAGCGCAGATGCTGTCGGTATTAATGATGATTATGTCGGTGGCGCCTATCGCCGGCCCGCTGATGGGGGGGCAAATCATCCGTTTCGCCTCATGGCAGGCCATTTTCTGGCTACTGGCCGTGCTGGGCACACTGATGCTGATTTCACTTTACTGGCTGCCGGAAACACTGCCGCCGGAGAAACGGGTGAAATCTTCTCCCGTCAGGGCCGTGACTAACTATTATTCACTGCTGCGTAATACTGTTTTTATGCGCTTTACCCTGTGTCTGGCGTTTTATTACCTCGGTGTGTATGCCTTTGTTGCCGGTTCTCCGTTTGTCTACATTAGCTATTTCGGGGTTGACCCGCAGTATTTCGGCTGGCTGTTTGCGGTGAACATCGTCGGGGTGGTCATTATGAGTCAGGCTAACCGGCATCTGGTGCGGCATTATCCGCTGGAGAAGCTGCTGAAAGTTGCAGCGGTCGTTGCTGCGATTGCGGCAACGCTTCTGGCTCTGGTCTCGGCCGGACATCCGGCAGGGATGGTACTGATTGTGATCACCGTGCTGTTCTTCTTTTCGATGAACGGTATCATCGCGGCCGGTTCTACGGCGGCAGCCCTGGATAATGCCGGGGAGATCACCGGTTCTGCCTCTGCCCTGATTGGCTCTTTACAGTACGGTAGCGGTATTTTTGCCTCGTTACTGCTGGCGATGTTCAATGACGGCACTCCCTGGACCATGGCCTGGATCATTTGGGTATTCAGCCTTGCCAGTGCCATTATGGCACTGACCACCCGGGTTCAGCCGCAGAGAGACGAGGACTGACCCCGTACTGCCAGTCGCAACGACAGCAAAGACGCCTCCCGGGGCGTCTTTTTTCTGTCCGGCATTAAGACCTGCCGCCGTCCTGTGCCTCTGCCTGCACCGGCGACAGATGCAGTGTGTGACGTTTCAGCAGTGTGGCAAGCCCCAGCCCCATCATGACCAGTGCTTCAGCCATCAGGAAACCCGACATGGCATGGGCATAACTGCCATTAAGGTGCTGATGCAGATACTGGTAGAGTGCGCCAGCCGCCGCAGGCCCTATCCCCAGACACGCCTGCTGTAACGTACTGAGAATGGCACTGCCTGCGCCCGCATCCCGGGTGGCAATATCCCGCATACCGATCCGGTAAAAACAGTTCACTATTACCGCCTGCCCCATCCCCATCAGTAATGTGCCGGGCGCAATCGACCAGAGCGTCAGCGCATTTCCCTGCCAGGCCAGAGTCGCTATCAGTACCCCGACACCGCTGACCTGTACCAGCACTCCTGCCAGTAATACCGGTGCCGGAGTGTAGCGGGCAATCAGTTTTGGCGCATAGAGGGCTGCAATAAAATAAGAGGCTCCGAGCACAATAAAACTGTTCCCGGAAGCCAGTGCCCCCATGCCTGCCCCCGCCTGCAGGGTTAACGCCATACAGAACATAAACCCGGACCAGCAGGTGAAAAACAGCACCGCAATCAATAAGGCGAAGCGTACCCCCGGCAGTTTCAGTAAGCGTGGGGGCAATAGCGGGTTCAAACCGCGCCGTTGCTGCAAAATAGCGCCGTAACGCATCAGCAAACCCAGCGGCAGCACGGCAATACAGGCCAGCTGCATCATCCACGGCCAGTGCATTACCGGCCCAAGAGCCAGCGGAAACAGCAGACAGCAGAGGATCACCGCCAGTAATGCCGTGCCCTGCCAATCGATACGGGAAGGCTGTTCATTGCGGGTTTCCGGAATAAAGCGCAGACTGAAGATCAGTACCAGCAGACAGATAGGCACATTAATAAAAAACGCATTACGCCAGCCCAGTCCGGCGATATCTGCCGATACCAGCCAGCCGCCTCCGACCTGTCCGATAATAAACGCAAGCCCCCCGATGCCGCTATACAGACTGATTGCCCGCCCGTGGGCCTGTCCTGACAATGTCACGTGCAGAGTTGCCAGAATTTGCGGCACAATCAGCGCTGCCCCCATCCCCTGAATCGTCCTGGCGATCAGTAACTGAGTCACACTGGCCGAAAGACCGCAGAACAGTGAGGCCAGGCCAAAAATAATCACCCCCGTCAACAGCATACGCCTCCGGCCGTAGTTGTCCCCGAGTTTACTGCCCACCGCCAGACAGACGGCGAATGCAACGCCATACAGTGCGACAATCAGCTCCAGGTCTGTGGCGCTGCTGGCCAGTGAACGGGTGATCGATTCCAGTGCTACGTTAGTGATCGAGGTATCGATCAGCGGTAACATTTGCGCCGTCAGTAACAATATCAGACCGGTTTTCCCGGGCGAGGCAGATGTCGCTTTCATGAAAGCTCCGTTGTGTGTTTTATTATCTGCCCGTAGTATTGAGGAATATTTAACAGGGTACCAGTTCCTGCTTATACTGGTACCAGCACTACTATGCTGGAGTACAGAATGACAATGCAGCCTTCCGCTGTGAGCCCGGTGAGACAGGAAAAAAACAGCCGTCAGTTGCTGGCCGCCTTTTTGCGTACCCGCCGGGAAAGTCTGGACCCGCAACGTCTGGGGTTACCGAATACCGGCCGTCGCCGTACCCCCGGCCTGCGCCGGGAAGAAGTCGCGATGCTGGCGGACGTCGGTGTAACCTGGTACACCTGGCTTGAACAGGGCCGGGAAATGAAACCGTCGGCCGCCGTCTTATCGGCGATCAGCAAGGCATTACAATGTACGCCGGCAGAAACCCGTCACCTGTTTATCCTGGCCGGGCTCCCGGTACCGGACGGACCGTTAGCCGCGGAATGCCGGCAGGCAGGCCCGGCCTCACAGCGCTTGCTTCAGTCGCTGATGCCTAATCCGGCGTCGCTGCAACGGCCCAATTTCGATATTCTCGGTTGTAACGCGGCGTTTTGCCGTCTGATGGGAGTGGATCTTGATACGGTGCCGGTCGGGGAGCGTAACTGCATTTATCAGTACCTGACCAATGAACAGTGGCGCAGTCGTCTGTCTGATGAGTCCACGGTGTTGCCCCTCTATGTGGCTTATTTCCGTGCGGGCATGGCTGAATATCGTGAGGATCCGCGCTGGCAAGAGTTACTGGAATGTTTTTTTTCCGTCTCGCCCCGGTTTTATCAGCTCTGGCAACAGCATTATGAAATCCGCAGTATCGAAAATCATATTAAGCATTTTAACCATCCGGAATACGGCCACTTTACCCTGCAGCAGATGAACTGGTTCTCTGCCCCCCGCGATGGTTCCCGTTTGCTGGTGTTTCTGCCACAGGATGCGGAGGGTGAGCGAATACTCGGCAAGCTGGCGCATGGCTGACGGCAAACGGTACCCGGATGGCCATTACCGCTGTCTGCGGGGTGACTGTGCAGGCCAGGAATACCGGGGGCGACACCGGCGGCAGGCATAACGGCTGTGACTGTTCTGCTTTTTAACCCGTCGCTTCATCATAAAGCGACGGGCATAAATCGCCGTCCTCAACCTCAGCCCTGACGTTCAGCCGCCATATCCGCATCCAGCTGTTTGCCGCGGGTTTCCGGCAATGCCAGGCAGGCAATGATGACCAGCAAATACGAGCCGCCAGCCATATAACCAATAGCGGTTCCCAAAGGCATGTGTCCGCTCATATAGCCAATCATTCCCGGGAAGATAGCCCCGACAGCACGGCCAAAGTTATAACAGAACCCCTGCCCCGAGCCACGGATATGCCCCGGATATAGCTCGCTGAGATAGGCCCCCATCCCGGAAAAAATACCGGACAGGAAAAAGCCAAGCGGGAAACCCAGTACCATCATCACCGTATTGGTCACCGGCAGTAAGGTATAGCTGACCACCAGCACGATGGCGCACAGAGCAAACAGAATAAAACAGCGGCGACGGCCAAATGCATCCGAGACCCAGGCGCTGGTCAGATATCCGGCAAAGGAGCCCGCAATCAGTACCACCAGGTAACCGCTGGTATTGAGCACGGACAGGTGACGTTCAGTTTTCAGGAACGTAGGCAGCCAGGTCGTGACCGCATAGTAAGCTCCCTGCATACCGGTGGCCAGCAGACTGGAAAACAGCGTGATACGCAGCATTTTCGGGTGGAAGATTTGCATAAAGCTGCCTTCCGATACACCGGTCTCCTGCTGACGACGGCGCGTTTGCAAGTAAATTTCCGGGTCCTGCAGGTTACGACGTAACCAGACCAGGATCAGCGCAGGTAATGCACCGACCCAGAACAACATTTTCCAGGCCAGTGCCGGAGAGAATGAAGAATAGATCAGCCAGTAAGCAATAGCCGCCACTGCCCAGCCTACCGCCCAGCTACTCTGTACCAGACCTACCGCTTTCCCCCGGTGACGGGCGCGGATCATTTCAGAAATCAGTACGGAGCCGACCGACCATTCTCCCCCGAACCCCAGCCCCTGCATAACGCGGGTAAACAACAGTTGTTCCGGTGAGTGAACAAAGCCACTGCACAGAGTAAAGAAACTGAACCAGAGGACGGTAACCTGCAGCATTCTGACGCGGCCGTATTTGTCCGCCAGGATCCCTGCCAGCCATCCGCCCACAGCAGACGAAATCAGCGCACCGGTCGCGATGTAACCGGCTTCGGTGGTTGTCATTCCCCACAACGCAATAAACGTCGGGATCATAAAAGTGTAAATCATGGAGTCGAAGGCATCGATCCCGTATCCCATAAAAGCAGCGGCGAGTGTTTTACGCTCGCCGCTGTTGGTTTCCCTGAGCCACATAATTATTTACTCTGCAGGTTAATGTATTGACTTAAATGCTGCGCAATCGCAGCGGCTACCGCAGGTCAGTTCTCTTATCTGAGGACCTGTCTTATTAACAAGCAAGCTTAATGCCAACATGGGTAATTAAAGCTCTGTCATTGTCTGGCGCACACCCTAATAGGCTTAAATCTGAATTGCAAATCCGCCCGAAAAGGAACCGGTACCATGAATAACGATCAAACAATCCGGTTAAAAAAACACCGCCGCACTGCGAGATTTTTCCTTACAAACCATAAAGTTACGTTGTTTACTATCATCTGCGTGAGGAAACCCTCTTTCCGGGTTCAACAGGGCCATCTTGTGCCCTCATGACGTTATTCCGGCCGTCCGTGATCTCCGATAACACGCTGAACTTACCGGGGCCAGCAAGGTGTATAAACTGCCGGGCGGCCATACCGGTTCAGAAAGACAGTTAACGCCCCGGAGGCTGCAATAAAGGGGCATATAAAGGGGAATATCGACGCACTTCACGCCGGAAAGGCGCAGGAAAGGTTCGGCTTTCCTGCAAAGAAAACCGACTGACTGAGATAACGACCCTCTGCCCCGTTCACCAGGCAACAGGCTGCATAAGAGCCGGATAATCGCCCGGACTTGCGCCGTAAGAGCCGCCCGGTTTACTGTTAAGGTGAAGTGAATCGCAACAAGCGCTGATTCAGTTGCCTGTTTTCACTGTTAAGACGTTCTATCTCATCCAGTAAGGTAAGCGCCACCGCTATCCCCGGCCAGTCAAGTTCCAGTTCACGGCGCAGACGCTGAGCACGGAGACAAAGTGCCAGCGATCCATCATCGAACTGCCACTGCTCAGAAGCTTCCCCTTGCGGTTCCAGCACACCCAGCCCGATGATTTCGGTCAGTTCTGCCCGGGTTAAGCCGGTGTGCAGACAAAACTCGGTGACGGTGAAGGTGATCCCGACATGACTCATTATTCTTTCCCCCAGCCCCGGCGGGCATCGAAAGCCGACCCGGCGTCAGCCAGTTGCTGCCAGAGCGCCTGTGATTTTTCATCCGGTCGGGGTGGCATAACAATTTTCACCACGGCGTAGAGATCTCCCTGACTCTGCCTGGCAGACAGTCCTTTGCCTTTGACCCGAAGACGCTGTCCTGCCTGAGTCCCCGGCGGTATGGTCAGCAGAATACTGTCCTGCAGTGTCGGCACCGATACTTTGGTGCCCAGCGCCGCCTCCCAGGGGGCGAGCGGTAAAACCACCTCCAGATCATTCCCCGCCACATCAAACAGAGGATGCGGAGCAATACGGATGACCAGATAAAGGTCACCGGCAGGCCCACCGCCACTGCCCTGTCCGCCCTGTCCTTTCAGACGGATCCGCTCACCGTCTGAGATGCCGGCCGGGATTTTGACTTTCAGCGTTTTCGGGATCTCCTGCACGATCATCCCGAAGGCATTACGTACCGGTAAGCTGAACTGAATGGTCCGGGTTTCACCCCGTTGAGCCTCTTCGAGGAAAACGGCAACTTCGGTTTCGATATCCTGGCCGCGTTCCGCGCGGGGTTGCCGGGCCTGTCGTGACTGCTGACCAAAAACGGAGCTAAAGAAGTCAGAGAAGTCTTCCTGTCCGGCACTTCCGGCATCCGAATAGGCCGAACCGGTGGAAGAATACTCATTAAAACGGGGATCATTACGGTGCTGCCAGAGGGTGTCATATTCTTCCCGACGCTCTTTATCTTTCAGCACTTCATAGGCTTCGGCGATCTCTTTAAACTTTGTCTCTGCATCTTTCTCGCTACTGACATCGGGATGATATTTCCTGGCCAGACGGCGATAAGCGGTCTTAATGGCTTTGGTATCATCAGTACGTTCTACCCCGAGAATAGCGTAGTAATCCTTCAGTTCCATAGCATTAGCCTTCGGGTCAGTATGAAGCAAATATTCTGGTCAGGTCAGTCACCACGACCTGCCGGGTAATAAATAATAAATATAGACCGCAGCCTGCCTGTTTGCAGTGTAAATTCCGGGTCATTCGCCTTATATCAGCCTGAACAGAAGGCCGGAAAATGCCAATAAATACAAAAGATATTCTTCACTAATGTGTAAAAATAACACACTCATACCAGCTTACATTATTTTCTGAAAGCACGGTGAGATCCGCATCAGGAAAAGCTTAATTTTTAAAGTGTTAATCAATAACCCATTGAAAAAAATCTATTCTTATTATTTAACCTTGCTATTTTCATGGTTATCTGTCTGTTTCCTGGCTCCTGCCCGTTTTACGTTGCTTGCTGAAACCGGCCCTTAAATCCTGCAGGATGACGCTGTTCCCGCAAAAATAATATTTTTTTACGGAATTGTTTCATCAGTTAAACTTATCGATATGCCGTGAATGTTCAGTATGCCACCCGCTATACATCATAGGTTATCAGAGCTACTTTATAGGCCCTTTCGGGCCACTGCACTGGCCTGTGATGATGCCTGACCTGATGCGGGAGAATAATAATGATTGATTTGATTATCCCGGCACTTTTGCCGATAGTCGTCACACTGCTGCTGGGTTTTATTGCCGGCTGGCACCATGATTTTGATGCCGGTCAGGGGGCGGTACTTAACCGGATGGTCATGCTGTATGCCCTGCCGTTAACCCTGTTTGCGGGGATGATGGGCCTCTCCCGTTCGGTACTCCTCTCCCAGGGGTTGATCGCCGTTATCCTGCTGGCCGGCATGGTAGGAGGATATATTCTTGTCTTTCTGCTGGTACGCTATCTGTTTCGTCAGAAACCCGGCCTGGCGGCCTTGCTGGCACTTTCGGTGTCCGGCCCGGCGGTTCCTTTTGTCGGCGTCCCGGTCCTGGGTCATCTGTACGGGACGATCAGCACCATTCCCATCGCCTTATGCAGTATTATTATGAACCTGTTTCAGGTGCCGTTGACTATTCTGATCCTTTCCTCTTCCGACACAGAAAAGAAAGGTGACTCCTTCTTACAGCATATCGTCCATACCCTGAAAGAACCTGTGGTCTGGGCCCCTGTGCTGGCGTTATTTCTCTTACTGTGCAATCTGCATATTCCCGCGGCTTTTCGCAGCGCACTACAACTGCTTGGCGGTACCACCGGCGGGGTTGCACTGTTTGCTTCCGGAGTGATTTTGTATTCCTATCACGTGGTGTTTAACCGCACGGTTATCCTGTCCATTGTGGCTAAAAATATTATCCTGCCGTTGCTGATTATGGCGCTGGCACTCTGGCTGCATACCGACCGTCAGACACTCAGCCTGTCGGTGATCAGCATGGCCATTCCGACCGCCTCTGTCTGTGTCATCCTGGCCGTACAATACAAAACTGCCGGGCAGGAAATCGCTTCCATTCTTTTCTTTAGTACACTTTTCTCGATTCTGACCATGGGCGGATTGTTATATTACCTGGCCGGGTAAATAACCATTCGTGTGCGGTTTTAACAGATAACCGATATCCCGGAGATAATGTATGACCGTTAAAACGAAAAATGTCGCTGAGTTTCTTGTTTCCTGTCTTGAAGCCGAAGGCGTGAAATACGTCTTCGGGATCCCGGGCGAGGAAAATATCAAATTCGTTCGCGCCATCACTGCCTCAGAAAATATCCGTTTTATTCTGGTTCGCCATGAGCAGGCAGCCTCATTTATGGCCGACATCTACGGTCGCCTGACCGGGAAAGCCGGGGTCTGCACAGCGACTCTCGGTCCCGGCGCCATTAATCTGCTGCTGGGAACCGCAGACGCGCAGACCGATTCCAGTCCGCTGGTGGCTATCTCAGCCCAGGTAGGACTGAACAGGATCTATAAAGAATCCCATCAGATTGTCGACCTGACCGCCATGTTCCGGCCAGTGACTCAGTGGGCTGATACCCTTTACACTCCCGCCGCCTCGGCTGAAATGGTTCGTAAAGCCTTTCAGATAGCACAGCAGGAGCGGCCGGGGGCGACTTATCTGGCTATCCCGCAGGATGTGGAAGCGATGCCGGTACCTGAAAACCTGCAGCCCATTCTGCCGGTAAGCAGCAGTATTTCTCTTCCGCCGGCTGAAACAGTTTCTGCTATCGCGAAGCTGCTGCGTGAGGCGCGCTACCCCGTCATCCTGGCCGGGCACGGCGTGGCAAGAAACGGTGCCGCGAGTGCGCTGAATCAGTTTACCGAACGTTATCAGATACCGGCGGCCACCACCTTTATGGGCAAAGGGGTGATCAGCGATCGCAGTCAGCATGCGCTGGGTGTGATGGGCTTTATGCGCCATGATTACGAGAATTTTGCTTTCGATAAAGCCGATGTGATCCTGGCGGTCGGTTACGAGCTTCAGGAATTTGCCCCGGAAAGGATGAACCCGGATGCCGATAAAAAGATCATCCACATCAACAGCTTCCTTCCGGATACCGATCGTCACTACCGCACCGATATCGCCCTTGCCGCGGATATTTCACTCACACTGTCCGCACTGAGCGAGGCGCTGGGTGAAGAACCACTGCATGCTCAGCCCGGCAGCGCAACTATCCGCCACCTGCGTGAGCAGGAACTGGAGAAAGGCCGTCATGACGATAGCTTCCCGCTGAAACCACAACGGGTGGTGGCTGATATGCGAAGTGCACTGGATGACCACGATATTGTGCTGGCGGATACCGGGGCCATTAAGATGTGGGTTTCACGTCTCTACCCTACCTATCAGCCCCTTACCTGCCTGACCTCGAACGGCTTATCCACCATGGCGTTTTCCCTGCCTGGCGCGATTGCCGCAAAACTGGCGTTTCCTCAGCGTAAAGTGCTGGCCAGTATGGGGGACGGCAGCTTTATGATGAATTCACAGGAAATTGAAACAGCCGTCCGTGAACGTATTCCGCTGGTCGTGCTGGTCTGGGTGGACGGCAGCTACGGGCTGATCAAATGGAAAATGGACATTGAAGAAGGTGCCCACGATTCGGTCGATTTCGGAAACCCTGATTTCGTGAAGTACGCTGAAAGTTTTGGTGCCCGTGGTCATCAGATCACTTCTGCCGGGGAATTACTGCCGGTGCTGAAAGAAGCTCTGGCGGGCGACGGTGTGACGGTCATTGCCTGCCCGGTAGACTACCGTGAGAACATGGCATTGGTAAAAACGCTGGGTGAATTAACTATCGCACTCTGAGTTTCCGTTGCCCGCAGTTCCTGCGGGCAGCCTTTTATTTCTGATTAAAAACAAAGTGACAACGTCACATAAATACCGGTTTATTTCCCGGATTTTAGTGCTATGATTATTTTGCCCGCCCCGTCTGCCGTCCGCTCTGTCCGGCACCCTGCTCCGGGAAACACTCCCTGAACCAGCCCCGCCCGGGACTCTCCTGATGTCAGGGATACTGAACACTCCATGCCTCAGGCTGGCTGTTTTTCGATTAAGGCAAAAAATGACTGTGGAACTTACGCAAAATCACGCTCCTTTCGGGACAGTATTAGGTTACGCCCCCGGCGGTGTCGCTATCTATTCTTCTGATTACGATTCACTGGATAGCGAAGAATTTCCGGACGATGCTTCACTGCGTAGTTATCTTGGCAACGAATACATGGGCTATAAATGGCAATGTGTCGAATTTGCCCGCCGCTTTCTGTATCTGAACTATGGTGTGGTGTTTACCGATGTCCGGATGGCTTACGAAATCTTCGCTCTGCGTTTTCTCCGCCAGGTCGTTAATGACGATATTCTCCCCTTACAGGCTTTTGCTAACGGTAGTGCCCGTCCGCCAGTCTCCGGCGCGTTACTGATCTGGCAACAAGGCGGTGAATTTGAAACAACCGGCCATGTCGCGATTATTACCCGCGTCTATGCAGGCAAAATCCAGATAGTTGAACAGAACGTGATCCACAGTCCGTTGCCCGCCGGACAGCAATGGACCCGTGAGCTGGTGCTGCGCTGTGATAATGGCCGCTATGTTATCGAAGACACCTTTGATGATACGGAGATCCTCGGCTGGATGGTGCAGACCTGTGACAGTGTGGACAGTCTGCCTGCCCCGGAAACCGAATCCGCTTATCTGGCTATCCATGCTGAACGCGTACCGGAGGCGGACAGATTTTCCGGTGAGTGGCTGGATAACAATAACCCGGTTGAACATGCGTATATGCAGGCGAATAACGGTGCGGTGATCAATGCGGATCCCTGTCAGTATTTTACGATCTCCCGCAGTGCAGAACAGGAACTGATCAGCGCGACCAACGAACTGCACCTGATGTACCTTCATGCTACCGATAAAGTATTGCGGGACGACAGCCTGCTCCGCCTGTTCGATATCCCTGAAATTCTCTGGCCACGGTTGCGTCTTTCCTGGCAGCGGCGTCGCCATCATATGATCACCGGCCGGCTCGATTTTTGTCTGGATGAACGGGGTCTGAAAGTCTATGAATACAACGCGGATTCGGCTTCCTGTCATACAGAAGGCGGTATTGTACTGGGGAAATGGGCACGCCAGGGAGGTGTCGATAAGGGTAAAGATCCCTGCCGCCGCCTGATCAATACGCTGGCGGATGCCTGGAAACACAGCGATGCCCTGCCGTTCGTACACATTCTTCAGGATGACGATATTGAAGAAAATTATCATGCTCTGATGATGCAGCAAGCATTAACCGATGCCGGCTTCAAAAGCAAAATTCTGCACGGCCTCGGGGAATTACACTGGAACGCCAACGGCCAGCTGATCGACGCGGAGGGTCGCGAAGTGAACTGTGTCTGGAAAACCTGGGCCTGGGAAACCGTGCTGGAGCAATTGCGGGCCGAATGTGAAGCCGAACCGCCGGCCGCTTTACCTATCCGTACCGGAGAAGCCGATCATCAGGTCCGGCTGATGGATGTGCTGCTGCGGCCCGAGGTGATGGTTTTTGAACCCCTGTGGACCGTGATCCCCGGAAATAAAGCGATCCTTCCGGTGCTGTGGTCGCTGTTCCCGCATCATAAATATCTGCTGGATACTGACTTCACCATTAATGAGGAACTGCAACAGACCGGCTATGCCATTAAACCCATCGGGGGGCGTTGCGGCAGCAATATCGGGCTGGTAAGTCACCGCGAACAGTTGCTCGGTGAGACCGGCGGCAGATTTGCAGGGCAAACCAATATCTATCAGCAACTCTGGTGTCTGCCAAAGGTAGCCGGACGATATATCCAGGTGTGTACGTTCACTGTCGGTGGGCACTACGGTGGGGCCTGTCTGCGTTCAGATCCGACGCTGGTCATTAAGAAGGAGAGCGATATCGAACCGCTGAGGATCATCGACGATCAGGACTTTATCCGCTGACTCCTTACAGGCCCTGTCGGGTGGCAGGGCCTGTCTGCCCGTGCCGTCTGTCGGGGTTCCGTGGTTATCGCTACCCGTTGCCATAGGGGTAAGTTTTCCCTTCGATAAATCACTGATGTCATGGTCATAACCATAAGAAAATGACTCTGCGTGATCCCTTTGCAGGCATACTGCTGGTCCCCGGGCAGGACACGATAGGCAGGATTACAGTAATGGAAAAAGTCAGGCGGGGACACCATTGCCCGATCCCCCTTCCTGATGCACAGGCATATAAACAGGACGTCGCATGACATCCTCATCTCCCCGGGAGCTATACAGACCTGAGAATTCCGTTTCGGTATCAGCAATGAATGATGTTCCGGGGATCCGTTTTTATTCCGCAGCCCCTGCCACGAACCTGGCAGAGGCCTTATCACTCCACGGGTTACGCTTATAACAGTGCCAGAAAATGTTCGCCCGCTTTACTGAGGCTATGACGCCGCCAGGCCAGCGCGACCTGAGCTTTCAGCGGTGCGCCTTCAATCGGCAGATAACAGACACTGGCCTGATCTATTTTACTGTGTGATACCGGCACTATCGTATAACCAAAGCCGGTCGCCACCATACTGATGGCCGAGGTTGTCTGGGGCGATTGTGCAAACGTCGGCGGTGTGAAGCCCGCCTGATGACAGGCAGTGATCACCGAATCATAGAGCCCGGGCGAGATTTCCCGCGGGAAAATAATCAGCGTTTCATCGCGCAATTCTGCCAGTGAGCTGAGTACAGGACGCTCTGCCAGCGGATGATTCAGCGGTAATGCCACCACCATCTCTTCATTATCGATGACCCGGTAGTCCACTTCCCGGCTTCTGTCACAGGGCAGACGGATAAACGCGATATCAATGGCGCCTTTCAGCAATTCATTGATCAGCGCTGACATATGCAACTCACCAGGCAAAAGATTGATCATCGGATAATGGTCGCGGAAATTATGCAACAGGGTAAATACCTGCGGATTCAGTGCCGTCGAGGATGCAAAACCTATCCTCAGCGACCCGCTAAGCCCCCGTCCGACGCTGCAGGCTTTCTCAAACGCCGAATCAGACATTTTCAGAATTTTAATTGCATCTTCATATAGCACTTTTCCTGCCGGTGTCAGTTCGACACTGCGGGTCAGGCGGCGCAGTAACGGGCTGCCGATTTCATGCTCCAGCCGCTGTATCTGCTGACTCAGCGGTGGCTGAGAGATCCCCAGGCTTTCGGCAGCACGGGTAAAATTACCCGCATCTGCGACCGCGACAAAATAGCGTAAATGCCGAAGTTCCATATCAAAAACGTCTTAAAGTGAGTAGTGCATCATATTGGAATTATCTTCGCCATCCTGTCAACCTTTAGGCCACAAGGTTAAGTCATAAAACCTCAGGAATTAATCATGGAAACGAGACATTGCGGGTGTTCCTGCATCAGTGATATTACCAGGGCAGCGTTAAAATTAGAAAAAGATCGCGGAGAAAATATTATCTATCAGGCCTCACTGATGAGTGCATTACTCAGTGGCGTTTATGAAGGTGAGACGACTATCCGCCAGTTACTGGAGCACGGTGATTTCGGGCTGGGCACATTTAATCATCTGGATGGCGAGATGATCGCATTCAATAGTGATGTGTTTCAGTTACGCAGTGATGGCAGTGCACGCAGTGCCTCGCCGGATCAGAAAACACCGTTTGCCGTGATGACCTTTTTCAATCCGACACACGAATACACCATCAAAGAACCTCACAGTCGTCAGCAGATCCACGACATTATCGATGCCAATGTCGCCAGTCAGAATATCTTCTGTGCGCTGCGAATTGACGGTCACTTCGACAAAGTAGATACCCGAACCGTGCCGGAACAGCACCGTCCCTATAAGCCCATGATGCAGGCGGTTGAAGAACAACCGGTGTTTCACATTGAGCAACAGGACGGGGTGCTGATTGGTTTCCTGACCCCGGAATTTATGCAGGGGATCAATGTCGCCGGTTATCACGAACACTTTATTAACCAGCAACGCAGTAGTGGCGGTCATGTGCTCGACTATCAGGTCCGGGAAGGCCGGCTCACCTTTGGTACTATTGAAAAACTGGTGATCGATTTTCCTGAGGATGAAGATTTCCGTAACGCCGATCTTAATCCTGAAGATTTGAGTGCAGCTATCCAATCTGTTGAAGGTTAATCCGCTATCGAACAGGCGAGTAAGGATCCTATTGTGAACAAAAGTGATAAAAAAACTGAGTGGAAATGTGGTGCCGACCTGGTCGTTGCCCAGTTAGAAGAACAGCAGGTCAAATATGTGTTCGGGATCCCCGGCGCTAAAATTGACCGCGTCTTCGATTCACTGGAAGATTCTTCGATTATTACCGTTCCGGTACGACTGGAAGCCAATGCCGGATTTATGGCCGGTGCGATTGGCCGTCTGACCGGTAAAGCCGGTGTGGCACTGGTCACCTCCGGCCCCGGCTGCTCAAACCTTATCACCAGTGCGGCCACTGCCACGTCTGAAGGTGACCCCTTTGTGGCTATCGGCGGTGCGGTCAGTCGTCAGGATCACCTGAAACAGGTTCACCAGACCATGGATACTGTCTCTATGTTCCGTCCGGTGACAAAATATTCCGCCGAGGTCACTTCCTCGTCTGCGATTGCAGAGGTTCTCTCCAACGGCTTCCGTGCGGCTGAGTTTGGTCGTCCGGGGGCATCCTTTATCAGTCTGCCGATGGACATTGTGAATGAACCTGCCAACGGACATGTCTTAAGCGCACGGTTACCTTCCCTGGGCACGGCACCGCAGCAAGAGATCAATGAAGTTTCCGCGCTGATTGCTCTGGCGAAAAACCCGGTGCTTCTGCTGGGCCTGATGGCCAGCCAGCCCCGTAACGCCGATGCTGTTCGCCGTCTGCTGACCCGCAGTGAAATTCCGGTCACCAGTACCTATCAGGCCGCCGGGGTGATTGACCAGAACCACTTCTCCCGCTTTGCCGGACGTGTGGGCCTGTTCAATAACCAGGCCGGTGACCAGTTACTGCGGAATGCAGACCTGATCATCACCGTCGGTTACAGCCCGGTAGAATATGAACCGGTGAAATGGAATCAGGGAACCGCCCGGCTGGTCCATATTGATGTCTTACCGGCAGAGACCGACAGCCACTATTCCCCGGACATTGAACTGATCGGGGATATCGCCGGCACGGTGGATCTGCTGGCCGAACAGATTAACCACCGTTATGCACTCAGTCATAGCACAACGCTTATCCTGCAGGAACGTCAGCAACAGCGTGAGTTACTGGCCCAGAAAGGCCGCAGCCTGCAGCAATTTGCTATCCACCCACTGCGTCTGGTACGCGCTATGCAGGACATCGTTAACAGTGATGTCACCCTGTGTGTGGATATGGGCAGCTTCCATATCTGGATTGCCCGCTACCTGTATAGCTTCCGCGCCCGCCAGGTACTGATTTCTAACGGCCAGCAAACGATGGGGGTTGCCCTGCCCTGGGCGATTGGTGCCGCGCTGGTGGATCCGCAACGTAAAGTTGTTTCTGTCTCCGGCGATGGCGGCTTTATGCAGTCGAGCATGGAACTGGAAACTGCGGTCCGTCTGGGGGTAAATATCCTGCATATTATCTGGGTCGATAACTGCTACAACATGGTCGCGATTCAGGAAGAGAAAAAATATAACCGTGCTTCCGGCGTGGATTTCGGACCTATCGATTTCAAAGCCTATGCCGAAGCTTTTGGTGCCAAAGGCTTCGCGGTGACGTCGTCAGAGACGCTGGAATCCACACTGCGTGCCGCTATGGATGTACAGGGCCCGGCCGTCGTTGCTATTCCTGTTGATTACAGCGCCAACGCATTACTGATGAGCCAGCTGAATATGGCTGAGATGTTCTGAGTCACGGCCCAACCTTCAGTCACAGTATAAAACGGGTACCTGCGGGTGCCCGTTTTCACAGCGTCATCCGGAGAGACTCTCACAGATCAGGACGCAGATACTCTGTTACCGGGTAACGCTGTGATCACCGGTATTGATGCCTTCCTGAACACCCGGAATGCGGCTTCGGCATGTGTCGTCGAAAGCTCCGGGATTACCGCAGAATATCTCCGGTGATAGAAGAAGATAATGTGTTATTCGCGCTGATCGCGCGCATCTTTTTTCCCGTAAAAACCGGCCCCGTTGAAAATAAAGTGCGGCAAAAAACCTGTCATCCGCTACACTTAACAGTATCTGAGGCCTGAACTGCCGGAGGTATAATTATGTTAGCCGGATTCGTCGCACTGATGATTTCTCATTCCCATGTGCTCCCTGTAACCAAAGCACTCTATCCGACCGAAACTCAGTGTCAGTCAGCGCTGAAGCAGGACCAGAAACAGCGTCCGGAGGCTCAGTTGCTCTGCGGCGAGGTTATGCGCAGCCGCCTTCTCTGAGTCATTGCTCTTCCTTTTCTGTCCCCGGGCCGGCGGCAGGTGCCA